>Ga0335071_10000014_pt1 | contig 290484 bp, 203 predicted proteins | sample Lox_Sample_15_FD_206724 | JGI IMG/M metagenome (GOLD analysis project Ga0335071, IMG submission 206724) | Soil microbial communities from Loxahatchee National Wildlife Refuge, Florida, United States - Lox_Sample_1.5 | ecosystem: Environmental > Terrestrial > Soil > Wetlands | place: USA...
GCTGCCGTCGGCCAAAGTGATGCTGGTCAGATCATTTTCCGCCTTCACGCATTTATCATTTGCCGGCGTTACGTTCTCGCAGTTCTGGCCTGTTCCATTGCTCGCAATGAAAACGCTGTTCGCGTTTGGGTAAGCGGTTCCGTCGTAATAATTCTTGAAACCTACTGCAACACTGTTCGTGACTCCAGAAGTTGGAGAGCCGCAAAAATCGTCGGCAGGGTCGCCCGCGTATCCTAGCGCGCAGCCGGCCATATCGTAGCCCACGTAGTTTTTCCCGGAGGGCGAATTCTGGATCACGAATGCCAAGCCATCGCCGCCAGTACTGTCTGTCACCTGAAACGTAAATGTGGTGGAAAAGGAATTGGCAACGGGCTGCGGAGTGGTATACCAGGCGGACCCTACTTGGTTCCCTGCATTTCGGGTAAGCTGCAGCAGGGTCGTCGGGCTGCCTCCCGGTTCAAAGCTGGCCCCACCGTTCGCACCGCTATTCAACTTGAGACAATTCTGATTCGACGAGAAATCCGGCGAATAGCTTGGCGAAGTTGGACAGGTTTGTGCGCTGCCATCGTGGGCAAAAAGAGCAGCGAGCAGCACCAGCGCTCCGATTCCGGCGGCAGATCGCGCCCACACCATGCGACGGCGAGAAGCTTCGAGTTGAGGGTTCCGGTTTCTGTCAGCAGCTTCCTGAAAACGAGTAACTGGGCTTGCGAGACGCATAATCTACCTTTCGGAGCTCATGTTGAAAAAAGGAAGAGCTCCCGCACAGAAGACCCTGAGCCCTGTTGAGCAGAGTTAGAAAATCAGGAAAATCTTGATTTGCCGCTGACGAGCACAAACGGGGAATTGTCGCAGGCGTGGTTGCATCATAACCACGCGTTCAAAACGAGTCAAGGATTCTTCACTCGCAATAAGAGAGCCGGGCGACGAGTTACCGGAAGATTACCTCTGAACGAAATTTAGCATCTTTTGGTCACCAGTTTGCTCAATGGCCCCAGATGCGCATCGACCGACCCGACCACCATATTCACCAAGTCTTTTTGATCTGCGTATCCACCGCAACGCCGCCGTTGGGGTCGCGCGTAACGCTGACGGCAACACGCGGCGACAGTTGATATTGACCCTGAATTGTTTGGCCTTGCGTGGTTGTCACGTTGCTTGAAAAGGTGACAAACAGATTGCTCGTGACGCGCTGTTGCACGGTGATGTTCGCTCCAGCCGGACCCTGAGAATTGCTGTTGGCGAGCACGGGATTAATTGAAAGCTGAGAGATTCCAGCCACTTTCGATATCCGGCTCGTCAACTGGCTCGAAACCTGGTTGGCAACAAGCGTTTCGGCAGTCTGGCTCGCGGGAGTTGCTTCAGCGGCGCCGGCTTCTGTCGTCTGGCCAAAAGCGAGCAAGTGAATAATGTCGGCCGATGGCAGCGACGGGTCCGAAGTGTATTGCGTTTGCAACTGATCGACCGGCCCGATAAAACGTAAGCTGATGTTGTATTGCTTGATGGTCGTCGTGATGGCGAGGTTCACCACAGGCTCCGTCACCGAAGGGTTCACAAACTGGATGGTGCCACCAGAGAACACAAAACGGGTTCCGTTCAGAATAATGTCGCCGCCGGTGAGATTGGCGCGCCCCAGAATTACCGGTTGCGAAACTGTGCCGCGTACCTGCAGGTTGGCGGAGCCATCGATGCTGAGCGTCCGGCTGGCGAGGGCCACATTGTTTGAAGAACGCAGCGCGAGATTAAGTGCGATGTTGTTGCTGAATCCCTGCGTGGGAGGCGACTGAACGCCGCTGGAGAACTGATCGATAAAGCTATTGAGATCGAATGCATTCGTAAACGAAAGATCGGTCAAGTTGACGTTACCCCCAAGCACCGCGTTCGTCGTCGTGCCCGTAAAGCGAATGTTTGCATCGACGGATTCGCGCATGCCCTGTGGGTAAAGCATGCGAATATCGCGCGCGGCGAGGCCGAAATCGAACTGGATCGACGGTCGCAGCGCAACTCCGCCTTGCGCGGTCACGGTGCCTCCGCCAATGTTGCCTTTGAATTGAGTCACGCTGATGCGATCCTTGTTCAAAGCGAACGTGCCGTTGCAATGATCGAGACCAACGGGCAAGTCGGCTGACGCCAACGAAGCGTCAACCAGGTTGATGGTGCCGTTTACTCCCGGCGCGTGAGATGCGCCGTAAGTATTTACGTTGAACTTGATTTGGCCGCCTGTCCGGAGGTCAGGATCGAAGAGATGCACCAACTGCAGATCGACACTGCCGAGCAGAAGGAGCGACATCGAGGCGCCGGCCGTTGTCGGAATGCTTCCTTGAAACTGCAAATTTGTGTTCGTGCCGGTGATCGACGAACGCTGGACGTCAATCGTTCCGTCCTTATAGTCGACATGTATCGGTGCCTGGGCAGCTAGTTGCACGGTATTGCTGTAGGCAAGCTTCAGCGTCGGGATCGTGATATGAGCCTCAAGCAGCCGCTTGTCTTTGAGAGGACCGTGGAGCGTGGCATGAATCTCAGTTTGTCCGGTGATGCCCGATGTGTCTCCCGGTGTATATGCTGCAAGCAAAGGACCCAGCTCAATGCTTTGCGTATCGAGCGTGGCGTCGGCTTGATAATCGCCGTTAAGCGTAACTTTCGCATTCGCCTTGATCGACGACCCGGCCGCCGTGGATGCGAGCTGAACTCTCGCCAGGTGATCGGCGAGATTCGCTTGAAGTCGAATGTCAGAGATCGTCGTTTGTCGCTCCACAACAAGCTTTGGAATTTGTACCGTTGCATCGAGCTGAGGATTATCGAAGGTACCCTGGCCTTTGGCGCTGATACTTACAACTCCCGTGACCTGGCCGCTGTGGCTGCCGAGGCTTTGTAACTTGTCAAGTTGAATCCCCGACGAAGTAAGCTCGGCGGAGTAAGTCCGGTTGTCAGGACTCGTCGTCAACTTGGCTTCGATGTCGCCTGCCGGAGTAGCAATCGATAACTTCGCGTTGACTTGCGCACCGCTGCCTTTGAAATCGACGTTTGCCGTCGAGATCGGCTCGCCGTAAGCAACGGCCTTACTCAGCGTGATGGACCCGTTTCCTTTGGGAGCCACAATGCTGCCGTCAATGGCAATGTTTGCGGCGAGGTTGCCGGTCACCGGTATCTGCTGGCCGGCAAGCTTGGTGAGCTGGGCAATGTCGAGCTGCGAAGCCTTGAGTTGTAGATGGATCGCGTTGGTCTTCAGGAAAGACCAATGGCTAAGCTGCGCCCTGGCATCGAGCGTCAGACTACCCTGACCGGCCGGTACGAGTTCCGCGTTCTGCAGGCTGGCACCAGAAGGGCTAACGTCGATGCCGGTGCGAATCAGCTTCCATGCAGAACCTTCGACCTGGAGATTCTGTGCGCTGAACTGGCCGGTGAGATGCGGCGCTGCTGTTGATCCTCGTACGACGCCGTTGAATGTAGCGGTTCCGGCGAGGCCGAGCGATTGCGCCGCATGGCCCTGCTGAGGCACGCGAAAAAGATCGGCGATGCTATCCACTTCCCTGAGATCGTTCGCCTGCAGGTGAATAGCGAGACTCGAGTTTTGTCCGACAGTGCCATTCAGATTCAAACTTGTCTGCGGCGTGCGGAAGTAGCTTTGGTTAACCGTAAGTTGGTCGGTCTTAGCCGAGTAAATTGCATGCAGGGCGCCTTGAATCGGCACCGGGACCGAGTTTGGCGCGCCGCTTGCGGCACCTTCTTGCTGCTGTGCATTCAACGCAACATATCGAACACGCTGCCCAGCATCCGGGCCGGCCCTCTCGCCCGCATTCTGTCCGCGGAGATTGGCATTCACCGTCGCATCGCTATGGACAACGAGGTCAGCAATGGATTGTCCCCAAGTCGCCCTCGCCGTTGCGTTCAATTCGCCGGTGATTCCAACGGGTTCATTGGACGCGGATCGATTCATCGTCCGGGTCAAGTCTGAGAGCGAGATTCCCTTGAGCGCTGCATTGAACTGCGAATGCGAATCGCTACCGATACTCTTAATCGTCCCTTGCGCTTGCAGTTCCCCTCCCAAAAGGCTGGCGCGGAAATCCTGCAACGTCGCGTCGCCATTCGCGAGCGAATAGTGAGCGCCGATGTTTGTAATTTCCGCGCGCACTGTCGGAGTTCCTGCATAGAGTCTGCGGCTGCTCAGGTCCCCGCGTATGACCAGACTTTCAAGAATCGAGCGGCCTGCTGCCGATTGGTACTCCGCGCTGCCCGACAGCGCCACAATGCCAGCCGGTATCGACGGATTGCCGAGGATGCCTGCCAGCTGCTGGCCGTCGACGATCGCATCGTATTGGGCCTGCACCACTGGGGCGCTGTAATTCTGGAGCGTCGCCGTCAGCACAAGCTGGGTGTTGCCGCACTGAATCTTCGCTGGAGACAAATGGAATGTTGTCGGAGTGGCGTCGAATCGGATGCTTAGCGAGTGTGCCGGCGCCTGCCTGCCCGCGTAATCGATGCGCCCGTCGGAGTATGCAAGCGTACCGGAATACTTCTTTAGCAGGCTGTTGAAAGTCGAGTTGAAATCGACGTTGCGCAAATCGACCGCAAGCGAGCTCGGCCGGTCGTTGTAGAAGACCGCGCCATTCGCAAGGACAGCATGGCGGACTCCGAGGTCGAAAACGGAAGTATTGTTGCTGCTCCCGCTATTTTTCAAAGTGGGCAGATTGGAAATGCCATTCTTGTCGAGGAGAACCTGCACCACAGGATCGTCGATGCGAATACTGTCGAAGTACCACTTGCGCCCGAACACTGAAACGATTCTTACTCCCGCTTCCGCATGCTGCACCTGCAGCAGCGGAGGAGTTGGATGCGGGCCTGCCCCATCGACGGTCAGGCCATAGAGATCCACGCTAAGCGTCAATAGATGCAAATTGAAATTCTGAAGCCGCACGTTCGTGCCCAGTTTCTCCGTGGCTTCTCGATCCAGGAGCCGAATGAGATAGGCGTGCCCTCCCGAACTGTTGACGAATGTCGCGACGGCAATGACGCCGACGACGATCGGCAGAACCACAAACGCGGCGACTGCCTTGACGATCGCGAGCAGCCTGCGATCGCTGAGCCACGGTCGGCGTTCGAAATTGGAAGACGGAGTCTCACTGTTCATGGCGGCCCTCCCTAAAATGCCTGGCCGACGGTAATGAAGTACTGCGTGGAACTGACGCCGGGAACCGGGTTCAGGTTGTGCCCGACGTCAATGCGAATGGGCCCGACAGGCGTCGCATAGCGCAGGCCAATTCCGACACTGTTTGAATAGAGCGAAGTGAAATCGTGAAAGCCGATCCGCGGAAACACATTGCCACCGTCGTAAAACGGCACAATGCTGAGCCCTTTTTTGAACGGGAGCGGTATGCGCGGCTCGGCGTTGATCACGAGTAACTCATTGCCGCCGCTCGGTACATTGATCTGCGGGCAATTCGGAGCGGACTGGCCCGGATTGCAAACATAAATGTTGCGCTGCGGGCCTGCGCCGTCCAGTGGAAAGCCGCGCAAAGAGTCGCCGCCGCCGGTAAAGAACGCCTCGCTCAGTGGCACGCGGCTGCCGGCAATCGGTTGCGCCAGACCGATGCGAATACTGCCGGCCCAAACAATATGGTGGAACTTCTCTTTGTAATACGCGATCTGCGATGTGAGTTTGGCAAAGTCGACGCTGCCCCCAAGCTTGCTTGAGTTGAGATCGACCTCCAGCGAGCCGAGCATTCCCCTATGCTCATCCACAACATTGTCGCGTGTGTCACGCGTCAGGTTCGCACCAAAGCCTGAGAGCCGAACATGCCGGTCAGCCATAGGCACCAGCTCAGGTATCTCGACCCGGGTAAGATCGGTCTTCCCATAGCTGTATTTGACGAAGAACAAGTCTTTCTTCGCGCTGTCAATGAAGCGCTGAATCTGGTAACTGGCGATGAGTTGCTGGGACGAAAAGATCGGATTCTCTTCGTCGCGCTCAAAGCTCGTTGAAACGGTGGATTTCCACGATGTCCAATGAAACGACGGATCGATGTAGTAGATGGCCCCGCGCTGATCGAGGCGGCCCGCGAATGCCGTCAGCGAAAGCGTCTCGTCTTTGCCGCGTATATTGTTGCGCGTGTATTGCGCCGAACCGCGCGGCCCCCAAAACGTGACCTGACTGGTTTTAAAACCGGAAGGAAGTCCCACAGGCGGAAGATTGGGCAGCGCCACGGTGCCACTGGGAACACTGCCGCCGCGATTGATCACTTCAAAGCCGAAAGTGTAAGTGAACTCGTTGCGCTTTGCTTCGTGCACTTTTACAAGTACATCTTCGGTGGTTTGCGTGGTGATCTTGGTTTTCGGATCGACCTCGGCCCAGTCGAAAACCCCCGTGTGATTGTAGAGATTGCTATCAGCTTTAAGTAAACTTGTTTCTGTCAAAGGCTCGTCAGGCTTGATTGGAGCAATGTCCTGGTCGATCAGTCGCTGCTGCGTGTGCACGCGGCCCAACGTCAAAGTCTCGCCGGTAAACACGCGCGGGCCTTCATAGATGTGGTAAACCACGTTGATATGATGCGGATCTTGTTTCGACACCTCACTCGCCGTCTCGCGAAAACTGGAGGTTAGATAGCCTGCCTTTAAGTAGTTGGCAACAATCGATGCGCGGTCCGCCTCAACGTTCACTTGCGAGTAGGGTTGGCCCGCCGCAACTTTCAACCCGTTGGGCGCGAATTGCGATTCAGGAAACGTCTTATCGCCTTCGATCGTGAGCGTGTTGACAATGTCGCGCGGACCTTCTGTAACGTGAAAGACAACATTGATGTCGCCGTCGTGGTGGACTACCGAAGAAGTTATCTTCGCCGTACTGAACCCTTGCGAGTTATAAACCGCAGTCAGATTCTTCACGCTCGTGCGCACCAGTTCATCGCTGAATTCCCCGTGCGACAAGAAGTGTGCTTTCTGAACGGCGATGTGCGGCTCCAACTCTGCCGCCTTCAATTGCGATTCTCCGCTGACGCTGACGTTTGTGACTTTGTGCTTGTTCCCCTTGGTAACCACATAGGTCACGGTTTCCAGGCCGCCGCTGTTGCTCATCTGCGATGTAACTTTCACATCGAAGAAACCTTTCTTTTGGTAATAGGACGTGAGCGCTTGTTTGCCTTCCTGCACAATTTCCTCGTCGATGCCGACGCCCTGGTATTCCGGCAGCAATGATTTCCTGGTCCACGGCCACAGATGCGCGCCGACAACGTCGACGCGCGTCTTTTCTCCCGGCTTCACATCGAAATGAATATCAGCGCGATTTGTGTCGGCGTGGTATTCGGCGCCGCTCAGCTTTGCTTGTGCGCTCAGGAAACCATCTTTCTGCAGGCGCGATTGGATATAGTTGGTTGCCTTTCTTAGAGTTGAATGGTGATAGGTCTTTCCTTTGCGAATCGCCGCTCCGCGAAGCCGCGCCGGCAATGCAGTGAGGCGATGCGCAAGGTCTTCGGTCTCTGCCGCTGAAACCCCTTCAATACTGATGTCTCCGAACTTAGCCTGCCGCCCCAGTTCGGTGTGAAACAGAACATTCACAATCCCATGCGGTTGATCGACTTTGAGTTCGGTTGCGACCTGAGCCTGAAAATATCCCTCCTGCTGGAAGAACTTCACAAGCAGTTGGCGATCATGCTCGATCTCCGTCGCGTTGTATGGAGTCTGGCTCTCGTAATTGGCAACCTGAACTAGCTTGGAGTAAGCAAATTTTTCAGCCCCAGGGAACTCAAAAATCCCTTCGTAAATCGCCGGCTCGATCACAAAGTAGACGTGCACTCCATTCGCCGCCGGTTCCACGTCAACCCGAACATTTTGGAAATGACCGGCGGCTTTGAGCGCGGCTACCGAAGCATTCACTTTTTCGCGGTCGAAGGCCTGCCCGGTCTTTTGCGTAATGACCTGCAGGAACGCTGGAACTTTCAAGTCAGGGCGACCGGCGATGTCGACCGCCGTCACCGTTTGCCCTTGATACGAATCCAAAATCTGCTCAGACGGCGGAAGGTTTGAGTCCTGCGGTATCTGCGCAGCAACCATCATCCATGGAAAACCAAGCATCGCAACACAGAACCAGAACCGGAGCGGCCGCGCACATTGCGCACTCTGCCCAGCCGTCTCCCAAACGCGTCCGGTTGGCGACACCATGTGTCACTTTGATGCGCCACGATCCGTCACGTTTGCTCAGCGCTTTACCGTCGGCCTCGGGCCTATGATTCACCCCATCCCCATCGACCTTTTCGCCCGGCCAAGCCGCGGTTTTTCGCTCGCAATTCGGCGTTCGAGGAGGAGTTGTCCAGTCGCGCGGGCTCAGCATCTAACCCAGCGTCGGCCCGACTCGGCGGTGGTTTATCGCCTCCCAAAAGCCCATCATCGATCCCCAATTGAACCGCCGCGAGCGGCGGATCTGGGAGCGCGTGTCTCGTTCGCCGCTTAAGTCGCTGTGGAATCTTGAGGGCATCCCGTTGACCAAGGTTGCGGCAGAAACCTGGACGTCCATGACAGAAGATCGCGTCTTCGGTCACGCAGCTGAGCTCGGCTTTTATTTTCTTTTCGCTCTGTTTCCTACGCTTCTTTGTGCCAGTTCCATCCTCGGCTTGGCCGCCCGCTCTGCCCATCAGTTCTATGACAAACTGCTCGATTATCTGGCGATTGTCATCCCAACTTCGGCTTTAGGAACCGTGCTCGACACCTTCAACGAAACCGCAGCCGCTGCAACAACAGGGCGGATAACGTATGGATTGATTGCCGCCATCTGGTCGGCATCGGTCGGCATATCCGCGATCCAGGACACGCTGAACGCGGTCTATAAAATCCGCGACTCGCGTTCCTATATCATGGCGCGGATTCAAGCCATTGGCCTGACGATTTTGCTTACTGTTGTGGTCACTCTCGGGCTCGCCTCCATGCTTTTGGGAGATTACTTCGCGCGACTCATGCAACTCCGCATTCCAAATTTCGTGCTGCGGTATGCAGCCGCCGATTCCATTCGCGTTGCGAGCTGGATCATTGCCGGCGCTTTGCTGGCTGTCACCTTTGCCGTGCTTTACTACTGGGCGCCCGATTCCAGGAACCGACGCTGGCATTGGCTCACTCCGGGCGCCACAATCGGGATCTTCGGATGGTTGTTGGCTTCTCTCGGTCTCCGGATTTACCTGCACTTCTTCAACAGCTACACCGTTACCTATGGATCGCTGGGAGCGGTCATCATTTTGCTTCTTTGGTTCTATATCACGGGATTGATGCTGCTGCTTGGAGCTGAAATCAATGGCCAAATCGAAGCCGCTGCGGCCGCCAGGCTGCTGAGGCAGGAAGAGCGAATGAGAATTCCGCAGAACGAACTCTCCTCCATCCCGAATCTGCAGCCCTAGCTTCTTGGGAGCGAATCGGTCTCAAGGCAAACCCCCTGGATTGTGCGCTTTATTCAGCCGCCTCTTGTTTCTAGCAGAGCATTTTGATACCATCGGTTTGTAATGGTTCGTTCCTTCCCAGTTCGCTCCTGTTGTCGCCTGTCGAACATCTTCGACGGGTGTCCCCGCTAGTCTCCGATCTTCCAAGGCAAAATCGATCCAGACGACGCACCCGTTGCTGAACGCCGGGTTTGTCTCTGCGCCGCCGGCCTTCAGCCTTCCCACTGAAATCGAGAGGTCTTGAATGCCGGTTGTCGAAACTGAATCAGCGAAAACTTCGCCGCAGGTCCGCGACGTCACAACGCCGCGGTTGAACCATCTGCGCCTGCTTGAAGCAGAGAGCATCCACATCTTGCGCGAGGTAGCCTCGGAGTTCGAGCGGCCGGTGATGCTCTACTCCATCGGCAAGGATTCTTCGGTGATGCTGCGGCTGGCGCAAAAAGCTTTTTATCCGGCGCCGATTCCCTTCCCTCTGCTCCACATCGATACCGGATTCAAATTCGCTGAGATGCTCCAGTTTCGCGACCAGATTGCGAAGCAAGTTGGCGCAAAGTTGCTGGTCTGGCGCAATGAACCCGCTATCGCCGCCGGAACCAATCCCATCGTGCTCGATACTAAGCGCTGCTGCGGATTGCTCAAGACTCAGGCACTGCTCGACGGCTTGCGCCACTACAACTTCGATGTGGCCTTTGGCGGAGCGCGCCGCGACGAAGAAAAATCGAGGGCCAAGGAGCGGATCTACTCGTTTCGCGATTCCGTCGGCCAGTGGGATCCCAAGAATCAGCGACCCGAGCTTTGGAACCTTTACAACGCGCGCATCCATCCCGGCGAAAGCATTCGCGTGTTCCCGCTCTCCAACTGGACGGAGATGGACGTGTGGCAGTACATCCACGAAGAAAGAATTCCGGTGGTCGATTTGTACTTCGCCAAGGAAAGGCCCATGTACGTGCGTGGTGATGCCCTCCTGCCCATCGAGCAGGATTTCGTCGCTCGCCCCGGCGAAAAGCCGCAGATGGTCAAGTGCCGTTTGCGTTCGTTGGGTTGCAGCCCATGCACCGGTGCCATTCGCTCCGACGCAACCACGATTCCCGACATCATTGCCGAGCTCATTTCGTTCAAATCTTCTGAGCGCGCCAATCGCGTCATCGATCACGACCAGGAAGGCTCAATGGAGATCAAGAAGCGGGAGGGTTACTTCTAAGTGGCGACATTAACCAGTCCCGCATTTTCGATCGAAGACTTTCTGTTCGCCGAGCGCAACAAGGATCTGCTTCGTTTTTCTACCGCGGGCAGCGTGGACGACGGCAAGTCGACGCTCATCGGGCGGTTGCTTTATGACACGCAGTCGGTCTACGAAGACCAAGTGAAGTCGATCGAAGGCAAAGGAACCACCGCGCCCGGGCAGATCGACTTCGCGCTCCTCACCGACGGCCTGCGCGCCGAGCGCGAACAAGGCATCACCATCGATGTCGCCTATCGCTATTTCTCCACCGCGCGCCGCAAGTTCATCATTGCCGATACGCCGGGCCACGAACAGTACACGCGCAACATGGCCACGGGAGCGTCGACCGCCGACGCTGCCATCGTACTGATCGACGCCAGCAAGGGCGTGCAGATTCAGTCGCGGCGACATGCTTACATCGCTTCCCTTCTGCGCGTGTCGCACGTGATTGTCGCCGTCAACAAGATGGATTTGATCGCCTACGACGAGCACGCTTTCCGTGCCATCGAATCGGACTTCCGTGGCGTCTTGGAGCAGATTGCCACCGACACCGGCACGCCGGTCGAGACACATTTTGTTCCTGTCAGCGCGCTGAAGGGCGACAACGTCGTCCATAAAACCAGTGCGATGCCGTGGTATGAGAGCTTGTCGCTCCTCGAGCTTCTGGAAACGTTGCCGTCGACGCGCGAATCGCAGAGCGCTCCATTCCGCTTCCCCGTGCAGCGCGTCTTGCGGCCCGATCACACGTTTCGCGGATTCGCCGGGCAGATTGCCTCGGGAACTATTCGCCGCGGCGACGAGATTGCCGTATTCCCCTCGAAGCGAAGCGCGAAAATCGACCGCATCGTCACCTTTGACGGTGAACTTGATGAAGCCGTCGCGCCGCTTTCCGTCACTCTGGTACTCGACCGCGAGCTCGACATCAGCCGCGGCGACCTGATTGCCGGCGCGACGGCGCCGCCCGTCGTCGCCAACAGCCTCCACGCATCACTGGTGTGGATGGATCAGCGGCCTCTCGATGTCAATCGCCGCTATTTGCTCAAGCACGCCAGCCACACCGTCCCGGTAATTGTTTCGCTCATCGATCATCGCGTCGACCTGAGCACGCTCACTCACGAGCCAGCAGTCACGTTGCGCATGAACGACATTGGCGGTGTAGCGCTGCATCTGCTGCAACCCGCGGCGTTCGATCTCTATCGCGAAAATCGCGGAACCGGCGCGCTGATTCTCATCGATCCTGAAACCAACGCCACCGTCGCGGCCGGAATGATCACCGAAGCGCAAGGCCAGCCTGCGGCCATCGAAGAAGACGAGGCTGCGGCATGGGGACGTGTGACCGCAGGCGAGCGTGAAGCGCGCTGGAAACATCGCGGCGGCGTGCTCGAGCTTTCCGGACCCACCGCGTTGATCGATGCGGTGGAACGTTCATTGTTTGCCGTCGGCGCAGTCACCTGCCGCATTGACGCCGGCGAAGTGGCGTCTCTCGAGCACATGGGCATGCTCGATGTTGTCACCGATCTCGGATCCAGAGCCGGTTTGCTCACGATTCTTGCACGTGCCGGCGACGAAGATGTGCTCACCGCCGCTGCGGGCGGCTTCGAAATCACCAGCGACGCTGGAAACAGAATGCACGCTGTCGCTGCAGTCCATCAGTTGCTGCAGCGCGCGGGAATTTTCATCTCTCCTGAAGGGGCGGATTTGTGATGAGCATTGCCGAGATTGCCTCTGAAGTGAATACCAAGCTCGATGCAGTGCGAGCCGCGCTCGCCCGCGAAGTCACGGGCAAAGGCGATGTCTGCCTCACCTGCAGTTTTCAAGCCGAGGACGTGCTGCTGACTAAACTGGCTATCGCCATCGATCCGCGAATCCCGGTTCTTTTTCTCGATACCGGCTATCACTTCGCCGAGACCTACGCCTATCGCGACCGCATCGCGCAGGAGTGGAACCTGAACCTCATCAACCTGCTGCCGGCGCGAACCGTCGCCGAGCAGGAAGCAGAGTTCGGGCTTCTGTACCAGACCGCGCCCGATCGCTGCTGCGGACTGCGCAAGGTCGAGCCGCTCTTCAAGGCCGTCGCCGGCTATCGCGTTTGGCTCACCGGCCTGCGCCGTGAGCAGGCAAGAAGCCGCGCCGCACTTGAAGAGTCGGCGATGTTTTCTCTGCCCGGCGGCAAGCAGGTGCTCAAAGTCGCCCCACTCGTTGATTGGACCACTCGCGACGTTTGGTATGCGTGCGAGCAGCTCGGGATTCCGCTGCTGCCTCTTTACGAAAAAGGCTACACCTCAATCGGCTGCGAGCCTTGTACCACGCTTCCGCTCGATCCCAACGATCCGCGCTCCGGGCGCTGGGCCGGCCGCAAGGTTGAGTGCGGCATACACATTCAGGCAGCACCGACAAAGTAAAAAACTGAGGGCCACCGCATGCATTACGTCATCGGATTCTTCATCGCGCTCTTCATCGCGCTCACCGGCGTGGGTGCCGGCACCATTACAGTGCCCGTGCTGGTGCTGTTTCTCGGCGTGCCTGCACCCATCGCAGTGGGCATCGGATTAATGTTTGCGACGGCGGTGAAGTTGATCCTCGTCCCCGCGCAGATCGCGCGCCGCAACGTCGCATGGCGCACCTTGGGCTATATGCTGCTCGGCGGAGCGCCCGGTGTTCTTGTCGGCTCGCTCTTCCTCAAGCACTTGATTAACGCCGGATCTGCAAATCTTCTCAACGCCATTTTGGGAGCCATCCTGGTCACCACCGCGAGCTGGCAGTTGTTTTATTCTTTTCGCCCCATGCGCGCAAACTCCGACACGCCCGACCGCAGCCCGCTGCTCTCATGGCTCATGTTCCCTGTAGGCGCTGAAGTGGGCTTTTCTTCCGCCGGAGCGGGAGCGCTGGGCAGCGCCGCATTGCTGAGCATGACGCCGCTGGCGCCTGCGCAAGTTGTGGGAACCGATATCCTCTTCGGATTTCTGGTTTCGCTCATCGGCAGCGGCGCACACTGGTTCTCGCACGCAACTAATACTCAGTTGTTATTGCAACTCGTTATTGGCGGTGTGGCCGGGGCAGTTTGCGGAACCGTGCTCAGCGCACGCGTCCCGCGCCGTCCTTTGCGCTTCGCTTTATGGGTGTGGCTGCTAATTCTGGGCGGGCAGTTTCTCTTCAACAGCTACCACGTATGGGCGGCGACTCGCTTGAGCAAGCCGGCAGCCGAAACTTCTCTCAGCGATCGCGGCCCAAACCACAGCAACGTGAGCAAGCAGTGAGCCGTTCACCCCGCTACCCCGGAAAATGCGCGCTCTCCGGCGGTCCCAGATAGCTCGGCCGCAGCGCGCCGTGACTCATGACGATGCGCTCCAGCACCACGCCTGGATCCACCGCCCAGATCTTCAACGTGTGATAGCCCGGCTGCGCAATCGAGAGCGGAACCGTCACATGCCGCACTCCATCGCTCACCGCTTTCTCCCAGTCCTGTTGCGAGTTGTGCTCCAGCTCGTCCACTACCGTCCTCGGCCCATCGTCCACCGACACCGCAAATCGCAGCCCGCGGTCCGGAACAAAATTCAGCGTCGGCGCCAACGTGACCTGCAACTCGAAATCGCCCGCGTCATATAGATACATGTTGTATTCCAGCGCCGCCTTCGAATTCGTGTTGCTCTCCCCCGCCACCGGAAAAACAGTCATCGCTGAAAGCGTTTCGCCGTAGCCCGGCAGCTCTTCCCAATGCGTATCGCCGTCAGCCGCGCGCTCGGAAGTGTGCGCCGCTTCCATGGCCACGTAGCCGTCGCCTTCGACAAATCCCTTAGCGTCAGCACTCGTAATGGGTAAGCGCAGTGCATCCAACTCGAACCTCATCGGCCGCCCCTCGCTTGAGCTCACCAATACGGTTCCCTGCGCGGCTTTAGTGTCGCCCGGCACCTTGCTCCAATCCACATGCAGAACCACTTTCTTCTCCGCCGCACCAACCCTTCCGCTTGTTTCGCTGGCCACAATCCACGGCACACTGCTTTCGATCGTAAAGTTCACGGGTGATTTGCCCCGGTCAAACAGCGTCAGCGTTCGCGTCTCGTTCGAGACGGAATCGATCGTCCCCAGCGAGAATCCAAATCGCCCTCCCGCCCTCGTAAGCGTCGCGTCTTCCGCGCTCACGCCCAGCGATCCCGCTTCCGGCACCTGGATCCAGCTCACCGCCGGCATCACGTTCGCCGGCGGATCGTTCCACGATGTGTACCCGATGTGCATCTGATCCATCATGTGATCCCATTTGCCATCCAGCAGCTTGTGGTTAAACTCGTCACTCAATACGGCATCCTTGGCGAACATCGCCCGCACTTCGTCGGCCTCGGCATTCGCTTGTGGATTCCCCAGCCGCGCATCCGCCGCATTGCGCGCCGCCGCTATATTCATCTCCGTCAAATTCGCGCACGCATCCACCGGATACTGAACCAGCTCAAAGTAGCTTGCGCGCTCACCTTCCGGCAGCTCGCCGGCCAGCTTGTCCACGCGATCCGCCAGCGCCCGCCACTCTGCATCCACGCGATCGGCCTCGTGATAGCTCGTCAGGCTGAAAGTCGTGGGATCGATCAGCTCCGGCTTCCGCCGCCCGTTGTACCGCGTGTAATCCTCCATCGCCGTCGCAATCTCATCTGCATGCTCCGGCCCGAACTCCCGCGTCGCCCAAAGCTTCGTAAACTCGTCCAGCTGATCCTTGTCCCAGCGCTGCGGCGTCCGCGCGTAGTCCAGGAAAAACTCCATCGGAAACTCCATCGGTTTTCCGTCGCCAACATTTACTACCCACAGCCGGTCGGCTCCGTAGGCCAGCGCCAGGTTCATCTGCTCCTCGATCTTCGGCAGATAATTCGCGTTCAGCCACTTATACGATCTCGGTCCACCCACATAATCGAAGTGGTAATAAATTCCCGCGCCACCCGATCGCCTGCGCTCATCGGCCGTCGGCAACCTGCGCAAATCGCCCCAATTGTCGTCGCTCCACAGCAGCGTCACGTCGTCCGGCACGCGCATGCCCGCTTCGTAATAGCCCTGCACTTCTTTATAGAGCGCCCACACCTGCGGAATCTTCGTTAGATCCGGATTCACCGTCTCCTTCAAAATCTCGCGCTGGTCTGCGACGATCTTTTCCAGCAGCTTCGTGTTTGCGCCCGCCGACATCGGCGTGTCGCCCTCGCCGCGCATGCCCAGCGTCACAACTTCCTCGTAGTTTTTGTCGCGCTCCATCCCCGCGCGCCAGAACTCGTCGATCTCTTTCTGGTTCGTCGCGTAGTCCCACGCACCGTGATGCCCCGCCGTCCACTCCTTTTCCGCGCGCATCATCGGCTCTTCGTGCGAGGTCCCCATCACGATGCCGTACTCGTCCGCCAGCTTTGCGTTTAGTGGATCGTCCGCTGCAAACGCGTTGTTCCACATCGCCGGCCACAGAAAATTAGCCTTCAGCCTCAGCAGCAGTTCGAACACTTTCGTATAGAACTCGTGATTCATGCCGCCAAACTTTTCCTGCGTCCATCCTGAAAGGGCCGGCGCCTCATCGTTGAAAAAGATTCCGCGATACTTCACCGCCGGCACGGCCTGCACATGCCGCCCTGGCAGCACATACAAAGCATCCGCGTGCGGCACGCGCACATCGGCCCACCAATACCACGGCGAAAGGCCGATCTGTTCCGACAGATCGTAAATCCCATAAATTGTCCCGCGTTTATCGGCGCCTGCGATCACCAATGCCCGCCTTACTCCCTTCATCGGGCGGTCCACCACGGTTGTCAGGGCTGCTTCCCACTGCCCCGCGATCCCGCTTACGTCCAGCTTGTGCCGTTTAATCAGCGAGTCAATCAGCGGGCTCTTGCCGATCGTCCCAATCAGCACTACGTCCGCGCCGCTCGGGGCATCACTCTTGACGACCGGCGCATCGTGCCCCGTCACCCGACCCACGTCCTGGCTCAAATCGCTAACCGCTCTCACCACACCCGGCCAATCCTGGTCGCTCACCACCAGCATCGCCGGCTGCCCATTTGCCGCCAGCGCAAAAAATTGCGGCGCCGGCGACGTGCTCACATACTTCGGCTCTCCCAACCCATAAGCCGAATCGGAACAAAATGAAAAAACGATAAGGATGAGAAGTGCTGCTCCCGCGGTCTTGAAACGCGACATCGATGATCTCCAGGCGCGAAATCGGCGCCGAGGGTTCTATGGAATTTATGAGCACAAAACCGGCTCGTTCGGAATTCTAGCTCGAACCAGACTACTCTCTGGGTCGAGACCGATGCCATGCTAGATTGCCGGAGAGAATTTTTGGCTGCCCCCCAGGGATTCGAACCCCGATATGCTGATCCAGAGTCAGCTGTCCTACCATTGAACGAGGGGGCAACAAGCGCGTGGTGCGGCTCCACTTGCGGCCGATCGGCCTGGCGCCCAAAACAGGACGCGCAAAGCCAACCTTTTCATTTTACGGGCGCCCCCGAGCGCGGTCAATTTTGGGCGTCGAGAGCCTATTCCTCTCTTAGCACCTGCAGCGGCCGCAGCCCGAGAATCCGGTAGCTTGCGATCCAGCCCGTCGCCGCTGCCAGCACGGCCGTTCCCACAAGCGCCGTCGCCGTCGCGCCCCACGCGATTTGAAAATTAATCTCGAGCCGATGCAACAGAATGCGCGTCAGCAGATTCGCAAACACAACGCCGACCGCCCCGGCGAGTAATCCCAATACGCTGAACTCAACACTGAAGGTCCGCACTATGCGCATCCGCGTCGCGCCCAGGGTCTTCAGCACCACCGCTTCCTGCATGCGCCTGAAACGCGTGCTCGCGATGCTCGAAGCAAGAATCGTCAGGCCCGCAAGAATTGAAAACCCTGCAAGCAATCGCACCACAAACGTAATCTGATCGACGACATCCTCAACCTGTTCCATCACGTCCGCAACATTAATCACGGTCACGGTCGGATACGCCGCAAAGAACGCTCGTTCCATCGCCGGCACTTGTTTGGGATCGATGTGAACGCCGCCGTACCACGTTGCCGGCTCGTCCCCGATCAATCCCGATGGCAGCACAAACGTCACGCGCGCGCCCAGATGCTGGCCATCGGCCCGATAAATCGCCGCGACCTTCAAATCTCTCGTGATGCCACCGGTTTCGAGTTGCATCGACGAACCCACGCCGACATGCATTCTCTGCGCAAACCCCTCGCCAACCGCAATCTGCGCTGCGCCGGGCTCCTTCCACCACGAGCCCTGCGTCACCTTGTCTCCCGCAGGCGGCGCATCTGCCCACGTCAACTCGGCGCTCTCCAGCATGCGGACCGGATAATGCTGCCCCTTCATCTGCTCCACCGGTTGCCCGTTGATTGAGATGAAACGGCCGAGCACTACCGGAATCAAATTCAACTGCTGGCTCACCCCAGGTTGATGCGCGAAGAATGCTCGCACGCCGTCGACCTCTTCGCTGCGCATGTCAACAAGAAACACATTTGGCAGCTTGGGCGAAGCCGTCTCACGCAAATCCTGCAGCAGATCCTTTTGCATCAGGTACACCGCAAGAATCAGCATCACGCCCGTGCCCAGCGCCGCCAGCACTGCGGCGGATTGGTTCCCCGGGCGATAAAGATTCGCCAGCCCCTGCCTCAGGAACGACGGCAGATGCAAGCGCGTGCGATTGAGCAGGAAGCGCAGAGTAGCCAGAGTGATCGCCGCCAGAATCAACAAAACCACCAGAGTGACAGTAAACAATAAAGCAAACCAAGCGCCAACTTTCGGTGAATCTGAAAGCGCCCAAGCGATCCCCGCCAATCCTGCAATCACCGCTGCTGCAATCACGACCTGCAGCCGCCGCGCCCACCAGCGCGCAAACCATCCGCCGATGCCGGACTGCCCCTGCTCCACCATCCTGCGCAACACCAACACCGGCCGCACCGCGCGCACATCCAGCAGTGGCGGCAAACAGAACAACAGTGTCGTCAGCAGCCCCGTTCCCAACCCAGCCACCGCCGATCGCCAGGGAAACTCGAGCAGCACATGCACTGGCAGCAGCTTGCCAAACGCAGCGGGCAACGCAGCCATCACAGCAACTCCCGCAACCACGCCCAGCAAGCCGCCCGCGAGCCCAAGCCCCATTGTTTGCAAAAGAAAAATGCGGAGCAGGTCCGCCGAGTCCGCGCCAACCGCTTTCAGGATCGCAAGCATATCCATGCGCTGCTCCAAATGCGCATGCATCGCCATCGCCACGCCGATCGCGCCCAGCACCATTGCCACGAGACAAATCAAACTCAAGATCGACGTCGCGTTGTCGAGCCCGCGCGTCAGTGCAGGATTCCCTTCGCGGTAATCAATCACCTGCGCATCGGGCAGGGCCGTTTCAAGCTGCGCGCGAACCGCAGCCGTCTCCGCGCTAACCGTCATCCCCTTCGGCGGCGGTTCCGGCAGCTTCACCAGCAACCGCCTGCTCGCGCGGCTGCCCGGCGCCAGCAGTCCCGTCCCCGCCAAGGCCGCGTTCGAAATCATCACGCGCGGACCCAGGCCCATCCCCGCCGTGATGCGATCCGGCTCCTGCTTCAACACCGCGGTGATGCGAAAATCTTTTCCTCCGAGCCGAAGCATATCGCCCACGCGCGCATTCAGTCGCACCAAGAATTCATCCGCCACCACCGCTGAATCGCCTCGCAAAGCTTGCTGCAGCGGCATCGCCGGGTCCAGCTCCGCAGTCCCGTAAAAAGGATACTCAGCGGGATCGACAGCCTTCAGCGAAACAAGCAGCGGAGTTGGAGCCGTCGATACCGACACCATTGAAACTGTTTCCGTCACCCACGTCGATCGAATCTTCCCGCCGCTTCCCGCTTCAATCGCCTCAATCTTTCGAATCTCGTCGGGAGTCGGCGCGTGAAACATTCGCGCGCTCAAGTCGCCCGCCAGCAGCGAGCGCGCCTGCGAGTTCAGCGTTCCGCGAAAACTGTCACTCAATCCGCGAACGCCCACCAGCGCCGCCACGCCGATGGCCACCGACAGCACAACGAATCCAAACTTTCCGGGAGCGGACTTCAAATCGCGCCAGCCGATCGCCGCGGCGCGCTTCCAGCTCAATGCGCGCTTGGCCATGTTTCTCCCCGCGCAAAATCCGCGCCTGCGGCGGCCGAATTCGCCCCCGGGCCCGTCGCTTCCGGCTTTGAATCCTCCACGATCCGCCCATCTTTCAGCACGATCTTCCGATCCGCGCGGCTCGCAACCTCAGGATCGTGCGTCACCAGCACCAGCGTTGTGCCCGCTTTGCGATTCCGATCCAGCAACAAGTCCAGAACCAGCCGCCCGTTCGTCGAATCCAGATTCCCCGTCGGCTCGTCCGCCATCACAATCGGAGGCTCGGCTACAAACGCCCGCGCCAGCGCCACGCGTTGCTGCTCGCCGCCCGAAAGTTGCACCGGATAGTGATCCACGCGCGCTTTCAATCCCACTTCATCCAGCAGTTGCCGCGCCCGCGCTACGCCGCTGCCTTCAAGGTTCAACTCGTAAGGCAGCAAAACATTCTCAAGAGCCGTCAGCGTCTGGATCAACTGGTACGACTGAAATACAAATCCAATCTTGCGCCCGCGCACCGCGGCCAACTCAGTCTCCGCCAGGTTGTGGATCGGCACTCCATCCAGCCAGATCTCTCCCTCGCTCGGTGAATCCAGGCCCGCCAGCAGTCCCAGCAGCGTGCTCTTCCCGCTTCCGCTCGCGCCCACAATCGCCACAAACTGGCCGGCAGGAATCTCAAGATCAATACCCTGCAGAATATCCACTCTCCGCGCGCCATTCTGGATCCACTTCTTCGCGCCTCTAACCTGAATCAACTCGCCCTCCTGTCACTCGAAGTGTACATGCCGCCGCACTCGCCCTCGACGCGCCTCGCCCTCTCGCACGCGCACACACCTCTCCCGCGGGCGCACTACACTTGATACGTGGACGCAAGAAGAATCGTTCCGGTCGCATTTTGTTGGCTCCTGCTGGCCGCAACGCCGCTCTCCGCCTCCGGCCCATCAGTTTCGAATCGGCCTGTTCTCGTCTGCTTCGGCGACAGTATCACCGCCGGCCTGGGCCTCAACGACGGTCAGGCCTACTCTAACGATCTGCAAAAACTGCTTGACGTGCACGGCTACGCCTACAAAGTCGTCAACCAGGGCACCAGCGGCGCCACAACCAAGGACGCGCTCGCCACCGTTCCCTACGTCATTCGTCTTCACCCCGCCATCGTGATTGTCGAATTCGGCGGCAACGACGGCCTCCGCGGCCTCCCTATCGCGCAAACGCGCATCAACCTCGACCAGCTGCTCACCGCGCTGCAAAATGCCCACATAAAAATCCTGCTCGCCGGCATCACGCTGCCCCCCGATTACGGACCCGACTACATCCGCTCATTCGACGAGATCTTTCGCGATCTCGCGGCGAAGCACCACGTCGCTCTCGTTCCCATGATCTATAAGGATCTGGTCAACGTACCCGGAGCCATCCAGGCCGACGGCATTCATCCCACCGCAAAAGGCTCCGCCATCATCGCCCAAACGCTCTTCCCCGCGCTCAAGCCGCTGCTGCGTAAGAACCCATAGTCCGCACAAAAAACACAAGAGCCGGGATCGCTCCCGGCTCCTGCTTCTTTTCAATTGATCTGCGCGGCTGTTACGCCTTTTTCGCCTTCGTCGTCGCCAGCGCCTTCACGCGCGCATTTAACCGGCTCTTGTACCGCGAAACTGTATTCGAATGCAGAACGCCCTTCTGGACGCTCTTGTCCAGTGCCGAAACCGTCGCGCGGTACTGCGTCTGCGCTTCCTTCGCATCGCCCTTGGCAATCGCCTCGCGCAGCGAGCGCAGGCTCGAGCGCACGCGGCTGCGATTGGCGCGGTTCACTTCAGTGCGGGTTTCGGTTTGCCGTGCGCGCTTCAGCGCCGATACATGATTTGCCATAGCTGTGCTTCCGTCTCCAAAGCCTGAATTCCAGGGGGTTCTAACTTCAGGAAAAGTGCTGCAGGGCAACGGCCACATCGCGCCGAATCCCTCACAAACTCTTAGTCTACGGGAATTTCAGGGGTGGGTCAAACCCTCCGCGGACGACGTTCGACACTCAAAAGATCGCAAAAGCGGCAATTCCAAAACCGCGTGGGCACTAGCACTTTCGGGTGCGTCCACACCGTTTGACCCGCCTAATTCAGCCCGGTATACTCGAACTTGGCTCAAGCGGGAGTAGCTCAGTGGTAGAGCATCGCCTTGCCAAGGCGAGGGTCGCGAGTTCAAGTCTCGTCTCCCGCTCCATTTCGCATCGCAACGCCGCCTTCATGCCGGCCAACGAGCGAAATGGAACGATCCGCAACCCGTGAGGCAGGCAGCCCAAGGCGCGGTACCCAAGTGGTAAGGGAGAGGTCTGCAAAACCTTTATGCGCCGGTTCGATCCCGGCCCGCGCCTCCAATCCTTCAATCGCCTGCTCCCACTAGTCGATTCTCCTTCCGTTTTTTTGATCTCGCATTGTGCCCCGCCACGCCGCGCATGCCAAATAAGCGAAAATTGTCTCATGGCAACACTTCAGATCGACGATCTTCAGCAGCAGTTCGGCAGCGACAACTACGCCGGAATTTGCCCCGAAGCCTGGGCCGCCATGGAAGCCGCCAACCGCGGTCACGCCACCTCCTACGGCGACGATCCGTGGACCGCCCGCGCCGCCGACGCATTTCGCACCCTCTTCGAAACCGAATGCGAAGTCTACTTCGTCTTCAACGGCACCGCCGCCAACTCGCTCGCCCTCGCCTCGCTCTGCCAGTCCTACCACAGCGTCATCTGCTCCGACCAATCGCACGTCGAGACCGACGAGTGCGGCGCGCCGGAGTTCTTCTCGAACGGTTCCAAGCTCCTCGTCGCCTCCAGCCCGGAAGGCAAGCTCACCCCTGCAGCCATTCGCGAGCTCGCCACCAAGCGCAGCGACATTCACTATCCCAAGCCGCGCGTAGTCTCGCTCACGCAATCCACTGAAACCGGCCGCGTCTACTCGCTCGCCGAGCTCCGCGCCATCTCCGCCGAATGCCGTAGTCGCGGTCTCTCCCTGCACATGGATGGGGCGCGCTTCGCCAATGCCTGCGCAAACCTTGGCTGTTCGCCGGCAGAGATGACGTGGCAGTCCGGCGTGAACGTGCTCTGTTTCGGCGGAGCCAAAAACGGCATGGCCTTCGGCGAAGCCGTCATCTTCTTCGATCGCTCCCTGGCCACCGACTTCGACTATCGCTGCAAGCAGGCCGGCCAGCTCGCATCCAAAATGCGTTTTCTCTCCGCGCCCTGGGTGGGAATGCTCGAGAGCGGCGCGTGGCTACGCAACGCCGAGCATGCCAATCGTTGCGCACGCCAGTTCGCCGCCAAAATCGATGGAATTCCCGGCGTCCATCTCGCTCAGCCCGTCGAAGCCAACGCGGTTTTTCTTCTGGCTTCGGAGAAGATTCTTAGCCAGCTTCGCGCCCGCGGCTGGAGCTTCTACACCTTCATCGGCGGCGCCGCACGCTTCATGTTCGCCTGGGACAGCGATGCCGCCCGCATCGATACCCTCGCCAACGAAATTCGCGCCTGCGCCTCGTCCGCGTAGCACCCCCGCAAGCCTCAGCTTCTCCAACAGTGTCATCCTGGCGATCCTCATCGATCGCAACGATCGGGTGCCCCACCCTCGCGACGCTTTTGTTTTTGTCGCTAGGGTGGGATAGCACGAACTCCTCACTCCTCAAATCTGTCATCCTGAGCGAAGTTGGGCGCGCAATCGTCACCGATTGCGCGCCCAACGAAGTCTCCCACTCGCCCGACCTTCGCTTATGCCCGCGGTTCAGTAATGGAAACCATGGGCGTCGTTCTCTCCAAACAGGTCCGACATCACCTTCACGCTTGAGTCGCACGCATGGTTCAGGCAAGGCAACCCAAATCCTGCCTCCAGTGACTTCAGCACCGAGAAGCTGGTGTAGTACGTGTCGCTCTGAATCCCTGGGCGGTTGTCATAGTTTGTCTGCACCGTCAAAACAACGCGGTTCTGGTTTTGCGGCGGAAATAACCCGGTAAGCACCGTGGTGCTGCCACTGTAATCGTTCTCGTCCCACACAATCACAATCGCGCTACGGCTTGAATGCCAAACCTCCGAGCCCTGAATCGCCTTCACCAGCCGCTCGATGGTCAGGTCTCCCTGCTGACTCAATCCCGGATTCAGCCCAACCGTCGTGCCGTAGGTATATCCGCTGTTATTCACTCCATAATCGAACGCGCAAAACGCATCGCCGTTGCCCCGTCCATGCTGGTCGTCGCATTGGTTCGGCGCAATAAACGCGAGCGCCGGCAGCTTGCCGCTCGCCAGGTCCGCATAAAGCCCGCCGGGGCCATCGAACCCCCTCACATTCGCCAGGCTGTTGTCACGGTCATTTCCATCCTGCACGCTCTTGAAGTATGCAAACGGATTGTGCTTCACGGCATACAGCTGCACCACGCTTGAACTTGTCAGCGGCGCCAAATCGGAAAAGTCGGTCAGATTGCTCACCGTTCCGTTGCTATAGTTCACCCCGAAAACCGGGCCCAGCGGCAAGCTTTCCTGGTACGACTTCCACGTCAATCCAGCCGCATCCAGTTGGTCGCCAATGCTCTCGCCAACCGTCGGCGCCGCAGGCACCGACTTCACGCCGTCCAGATCCGCCAACGCCACAAAGGGACCCCCAACTTCATTCCATGTATCCACAGCCGGGGTTTCAGCGTCTGATCCCCATCCTGATATTGGGCAGATTTTGCCTGTGTCGACCGTCGCTGGGCCGAGGCTGCTGTTGCCGTCGTCCGCGTTCACCACACCTGTCTGGATGTTCGGGCTGCAGGTCGTGTTCCCCCAGTCTGGAGAATTGTCGCTGCGGATGCCAAAGTTCGAGCCGCCTACGATCTCCAGGTAGTTCGTCAGGCTCGGATGCCCGACCGCGAAATAGTTCGTCGCCAGGTTTACCTGCTTGTTCTTGATCAGGCTGTTCAGATATGGATCGTTCGGATTGCCTACCACCTGTTGGTAACCGTGGTTTTCCATCATGATAAGGAAAACATGGTCAAGATGCGGGATCCCTTTCGGTCTTCCTTCTTGCGCAAATGCGGCCGTCGACGCAATGCCGCCGGCCAAACACACTAATGCTAATTTCCTCAGCATGGGAAATAACCTCTCGATGGATTCGAATTTGGGAAAGTTAAGCTCGGGTCGCCGTGATGACGACGGCCTCGATCCTGTTATCAACTTTCGCGGGCATTGCGCACGCCAAAGTCAATAACAGGCTCCAGTCTCAAGTCGCGAAGTTAACAAGTCATCAACCCAGTGCGAATAGATTGAGAGAAGAAAATGAACATTCCCGCTATGCGGCTTAGCCTGCCACCGTCTCCCACCCGCTCGACGCGGCCGACCGGAAGATCGCATCGATCACCGCCATGTTCGCGATCGAGTCTTCGAGCGGAACCGGCACTTCAGTGTTGTCGCGCACCGCGCGTGCGAACGCATCGCCCTGCAGCGTGTATTGATCCATCGCCGGAATCGTCTCCGTCGTAATCCCGCTGAATGTCAGGTCGCCCGTCGAGTCGATAAAAATCCGTGTGGGCCTGTCGTTGGGAGCGTTGAAGGGAATCTCGAGCTCGATCCGTCCTTTCGTGCCAATGAAGTGCACGCGCTGGCAGCCGATCGTCTGCGTGCTGCACGTAAAAATTGCCTGCCCAGCGCCCGAGTGACCCGGCCCGGAATCGCCCGCCCCGAAATCCAGAATCGCCGAGGCCAGCCGGTCGGTCTTCAATCGCGGGTCGCGATCGATCACCGCTACTACGCGCCTGGGCTCGCGGCCAAAGCCGTAGCGCGCAGCCTGAATGCAGTAGCAGCCGATGTCGTAAACCGCCCCGCCGCCCGTCTCCACCTTGTTGCGGATGTTGTCGGGGTTCACGTTGAAGTAGCTGAAGTGCGCATTCACCGCGCGCAGCTTTCCAATGCGTCCCTCGTCCAGCAGTTGCCGCACGCGCAGCCACTGCGGCGCACTGCGGATCATGAAGGCCTCGCAGATTTTCACTCCCGTGCGCTCGCGAACTTCGAGCAGCGTCTTTGCTTCCGCTGCCGTCATGCTCAGCGGCTTTTCACACAGCACATGTTTGCCGGCTTCAGCCGCCCTCGCCGTCCACGGCACATGCAGCGGATTCGGCAGCGGATTATAGATTGCCTCGACGTTCGGATCGGCGAGCAGTTCTTCGTATGATCCGTACGCCGTCGCGATCCCGAGTTTCGCCGCCGCCTCGCGCGCCCGCTCCAAATCGCGCGATGCAATCGCCGTCACCGTCGTCAACTCGCCCTGCTGCATGGCAGGGATCACTTTTTTGAGGCCGATGTTTGCGGTGCTCAGCACGCCAAATCGTAGCTTCTCAGGCATACCGGCATGATACCGCCGCGCGCTCGCTTCAACGCCTAGGCGTACTCCATCGCCATCTCAATCGCATCCGACGCGTTCGCTGCCACGCGCACCAGGTCGCGATTCTTCTGCTCAATAAATCCCGCCGCCATTGCCGTATCCAGAAACGCCAGCAATCCCTTCCAATAGTTCAGCGTATTAATAAGGATGCACGGCTTCGCATGCAGCCCGATCTGCGCCCATGTAATCGCCTCCAGCAATTCGTCCAGCGTCCCATAGCCGCCCGGTAGCGCCAGAATCGCGCCCGAAAGCTCGTGAATGCGCGCCTTCCGCTCGTGCATCGTATTCACCAGTTCGAGCGATGTCAGTCCCTTGTGCGCAATCTCGCGCCCGCTCAGTGCCTCAGGCAGCACGCCGATCACCTCTCCGCCCGCGGCTAGCGCTGCATCCGCCACCGCGCCCATCAGCCCACGGCACGCGCCACCATACACCAGGCCGAGGCCGGCTTTGGCAATCGCAGTGCCCAGCGCCGTCGCCTCGGCACGAAACGCCGGATCGGTTCCGAACGCCGATCCGCAAAACACCGCAACGCGGCGCAGCTCGGTTCTGCGCGGCGGCATGGATAAGATTGTCATCGTTCTTTCAGGATAAGGCCGGCGGGTGGGGACGTGAGACGAAGGGCCGGGGAGCAAGGGTGCCCACAATTTACTAGAAAAATAACGTTAATTTTCGAGTAAACTTGCACCAAATTTGGTGCAGTCATGACACATTCTAAACGACTTAAATATTTACCAAGTTGTTATCTTTCGGCGAAAAAAGATTTCTGATTTATTTTTCTCTTTGCAAGGGAAATTTATAAAGTAGTAAACATATTCCGTGGCGGAATTCTTGCCCATTCGCGCCGGTCGCTGGGCAAAGAAGGTCAGCCGCAGTTTGACCGCCCGCAGATGAGTTGAGGTTGAGTTGCATATACAGACCAGTATATCGAAATGCGCGAAATAACCGGCAAACTTCAGAAGAAAAAGTGAAGGAGTGAAGGAGCGAATAAGTGAAGGTGGGTCAGCGAGTTGTGGGAGGGAGAGGAGGGAGCGGGCGAGCGCGGGGGTCTTGACAACGCTGCGGTGCGGTCGAGCAAGCCCAAGCGGCGACAAGATCACGCCACTAAATGGCCGATAAAAACCTCTTGACATGTTCTATAACACTAGTACACTAGTAAACATGAACGCCGCTGGGAAGAACCCGCGATCGCCGTTCCGGTTCCTGCTCGATCTTAAAACCGGGGTTCCCGCTTACCGGCAGATCATCGACCAGGTTCACGGCGGCATCGCTTCCGGTGCGCTCACGACCGGCGATCAGCTGCCCACCGTGCGGCAGATGGCGGTCGACCTCGCCATCAATCCCAACACGGTGGTTCGCGCCTACAGAGAGCTGGAACTCGGTGGAATGCTCGAAACGCACCAGGGCACCGGCACTTTTATCGCTGCGGGCAAGCCGGTTTCCTCTGCCAGGGAGCGCGAGAAGCAGCTGAACCAGATCGTCTCCGACGCAGTGTCGCGCGCCGGCGCCGCGGGATTCACTGTTAAGGATTTGCTGCATGAGTTGCGTGCCTGGCCAAACGGTCCGGCGCGAAAGGAGCAAGTATGAAACCCCGAGTGAACCAGAATCTGAACGGAGTTGCCATCGCCGCATTCTTCGCCTCCATCGCCGCGGGCGCCGCCGCCTCTGCCGCCACCAAGAACCCTGTCTACGTGGTCGCCGGGACTTTGGTGGGCTTCTACCTGCTCAACGCGATCAAGGTGGTGCGTCAGTGGGAGAAGGCTGTGAAGCTGCGCCTCGGCCGTTATGTGGGCCTGCGTGGGCCTGGCATTTTCTTCATCGTGCCGGTGGTCGAAAACCTCAGCATGGTCGTCGACCAGCGCGTCCGCGTCGCCAACGTCTCCGCCGAAACCACGCTCACGCGCGACACCGTGCCCGTAAACGTGGACGCGATCGTGTTCTGGATGGTATGGAACGCCGAAAAAGCAATCCTTGAAGTGGAGAGCTATAACGACGCCATCACCATGAGCGCGCAGACCGCGCTGCGCGAGTCGATTGGGCGTCACGACCTGCACCAGGCTCTGGCCGAGCGCGAAATGCTCGGGCAGGAATTGCAGAAGATTCTCGATGAGAAAACCAATCCCTGGGGAATCACCGTGCAGTCGGTCGAGATACGGGACGTGCAGATTCCTCCGCAACTGCAGGATGCGATGTCGCGCGAGGCTCAGGCCGAACGTGAGCGCCGTGCCCGTGTGATTCTGGGAACGGCTGAGACCGAAATCGCCGATAAGTTCGCGGCGGCGGCAGCTACCTATCAAGACAACCCTGTGGCGCTGCATCTGCGCGCCATGAACATGCTCTATGAAGCCATTAAGGAAAAGGGATCGATGGTGATTGTGCCGTCGAGCGCTGTGGAGACGATGGGCCTGGGCGGCTCGCTGGCCACGGCGGCGCTGGCGAAACCACAACCATAGCCCGGAGGTGAGTGATGAAAAGAACGATGACAGCGATCGTGTGTTTGGCGTTGGCAGGCACGGCTGCCCTGCCGGCGGAATCGATGGGGACGGCGCAGTGGGACGGAGTGTGGCAAGGCGAATTAGACGGCGTGCCCAGCGTGACCCTTACCGTCGCCCACGACACCGGGCAGTTGAGCGGTACGCTCGTGCTCAACCTCATCAAGAAAGAAAATGGAGGTCCTGTGCGGATCGCGGCAGTCGAGAGCCACGCTCTGGTGAGCCCGCGCGTCGAAACGAACACGCTCGACTTTGCCGTGCGGAAGCACGGATCGGGGGATCTCATGAAATTCACCGTCTCGATGGCGGCGGACGGAACCGCGCGGATCCATTGCACAAGTTGCGGCGAAAGCGCGCCGGTGGTCGAAATCGCGAAGCAACGATAGTCGATTGGAGATGACAATGAAGCGTTCGATTCTAAGTGCGGCAGTTGCGTTGTTGCTGGCAGCAGCCTGCGCGCAGGGCCAATGCCCGGCTGCGCAGCCTGCGCCGGCCAATCTCTCTCGGATTCTGGGCGTGTGGCACGGAACCGCGAACGGTCTGCCCGCGTTTACCCTCACGGTCACGGAGGAAGGCGGAGAGTTGCAGGGCGCGATCCTGTTCTACCTGATGAAGCGCGATAAAGTCGGCGCGCCGTGGACGGCGACCCCAGGAAACCCTGCTCCGATCTTCCATCCCGTCTTCGATGGCAAGACATTGCGGTTCGAGGTCAGCCACAAGGGAGCGCATCCGCCGCGGACATTGAACGATCCGCCCGTGCCTTTTGAACTTACGCTCGACGAAAACGGTCAGGCCGTGGTGCAAAACAAACTCGAAGGCGCCGCGCTGGCCGTGACTCACACCGATTACTGAAACTGCTATCCTCAACCTATGACGATGGTCGACATTGTTTATTGCTATGCGTCGGCGCCCACCGAGCAGGTAGCGCTGGCGCTGGCACGGACGCGGGACGTTTATGGCATTCGGAAGTTGAGCTTCGATCAAGCCGGCCGCACAATTGCTCCGCCACGGCTTTCCGCGGCGGAGCCTCATCACACTAATGTCACTTCCCTTTCGGCAGGCTCTTCCTGAACGCGTCCTCAAACGCCTTCTGCCGGTGCCAATCCGGCGGGTTGAACTGCGGCTGGTCCAAATGGAAGCGATGAATCCCCGGAAGCATCGGAGTTCTGCATAAGTTTCCGAGGCCGAGTTGCGGCGGAGTCAAATCGGTCGTCAGGAACGCCGACGTGTCACACTGCACCGCCCCGCCGGAATTCGAGGTCACGGAATCCGTCTGAACCACCGCACTGGAGTTGCCCAGAACTTCGACTCCTGGCCCTCCATTTCCCGAGATAACAGCGTTGTAGAGTTGTGCCTGCGAATTGCCGTCGAGCCTTATCGCCGCCTGTCCAGGATTGTTTTGGATGAAATTATTGCCGTTCGTCGTGAGTTCCGAGTCCCCGTAAACGTCGATCCCGGCCTCGGTATGTCCAGTTACATATCCTGCCGTCGCCAGCGTTAGTTGGCTTCCATACCGGACCACGATCCCAACAGGACCATTCTGTTGAATGTAGTTCTGAAACGACGTCCCCAGGTATCCGCCGCCCACCAACTGCCCCACAGAGTGGCTATCGATAAAGATGCCAGCGTACTGGTTGCCGCTGATCACATTGTCGCCGTTGATCGCAAGCAAAAGGCCCTTCGATCCCCTGATCAGCTGAATTCCGTTCCCCCCATAATTGGGATTGCTTCCCGTGTTGTTTTCGAACTGGACATTCCCATAGACATAAAGGTCGCTTTGGTCAACATTAACTCCAAACTGAGCGTTGTTGTTCACTGCGATCGGCGCAATCCCGCTCCACGGCACCAGCCACAATGTCGAACTCTCGCTCACGTAGATTCCGGCATTCCCGTTGCCGGAGTAGTTTCCGGAACCTTGGACATATACCGACGAGTTCCCGTTGATGTTCGCGCCATATCCGGCATTGTTACTGCTGTTGCAGCTGTCGATCATCACATTTCGGCTGCTGTGGTAAACGTTAATGCCGTTGCCGTAGCTCGAGGTGATGTTGAATCCATATAGGAAGACGTTGTCGGATCCGCTTACCGTAAAGCTGCCGTGAAGAACCACCGCCCCCGCCCACCACGATCCGATCCAAACGTTGCTCATGTTTGTGATGTACACGTCTTCGTAGCATGTTCCGGGGAGCACATAGATGCTGGCGCCGTTCCATGCCGAGCTGAGCGCATAATTGATCGACGAGTAAGCTCCAGAAGTACTCCCCGAGCAGTCAACAAGCAGCTGTGCACCAGCGCGATTTGCGGCAAACAACGTGAAGAGGAATACGATCGCGCCCAAAACTAAGTTGCGTTTCCACATTCCTTTCATAGCATTCTCCTGATGTCAAACCAAGCTCTCGTGAAACTCGCGGATCCTGGGCCGCAAGAGGGCGAGCCAATGGGACAACCCTCAGGCGGCGCAAGATCGCTCCTCTGTATCGGTAGTCGTTGGGCCATGTGGATGACCCCGACTCTTGAGCGGACAAGACGATTTGCGTTTCACGAATTCACGGTCTCTTCTGAAGCTCGAGTATTCGCAAATCTCCTGTGATCCAACCCGTCGGTTGCGCTTTATTTTGTTACTTTCAGGAAGTAAGTGATGTCCAATGCCCATCCGGACGTCCACTTAGCGCCAAAGTGAATAACGTGATGGCCAGGAGGCAACGGAGCAATCATCAAATACTGTCCTTGGTCGACGGCTGGATAGTAGGTCCCCGCAGGGAAGCCGTTGGGCATGTCGTAAATCACATTCAGATAGTTGTCCGCCGGAATTGTGAAGCCGAAGACCGTGGATTGAACCGAGTAGCTCATCAGGTTGGGAACTGCGACCCCATCAACGAATGCATATTCGATGGGAGGCGCCACAAGCCAGGGATCCTCGAATTGGCGCATAAAGCCAATTTGCTGGTCGTCCATGTTGCCGGGATTCTCGACCAGGTTCTCCTCAAGGGCGGAGTCTTCGCCGTTCGCTACCGGAAAGTACAGGTATTTCCCCGATGACACGGTGCAATTTCGCTGGACATTGGTCGTGCTGCAGCTCTGATTGTTGTTGCAGAACTTGCCGCCCAGGAACCAAACCTTGCCCGACTGTCCCTGCGAACAATCTGCATTGTCGAAAAGCGGGTGATTGGCAACGGGAATGGAATACGCCCACTGCTGCCACTCCGCATCCCACTCGCTGAATGCTTTGCTGTAAACGATGGAATTGGGGTTGACGACGTAGTCGAGCACATTCGGCCCCTTCATATTCGGGTTCACGCCCGACGCCGATTGCGCCGCCGCTGTAACCGCCGCGGCAAGCCCCAACAACAAAATGACCCATGCCTTCTTCATTGATTCTCCTTTCTTGGGTTAGAAAGCCGCACAGGAGGGATGCGGGCGGAAGCGGGCGCCTCGGCGCAGGCTAGCCTAAGTCCTGTTCCCTGATTTGCTGGCTGAACCTCGCGATAGCATCGCCCTGATTCGATCGCCGCACAATGCAGCGCCAGTCATTTCTCGGTCAATTCAAGGTCACCGCTAAGTCAGTCCCGAGTCACTTGGGCTGCCTCGATAGATGAATAACTTAGCCCTGATTTAACCCGAGCGGCCAATCGAATGCGTGCTATACTTCCGCCAGCCCAAAACAGCGCACGACAGCCCTGCCCTGTCCCTCCCTCACCGTGCTGAAAGTGAGTCGGTATGGAGAACGATCTGCCATCCGGCCGCCCCGTCAGGTTCAAAAACTTCAAATTGGATCTGCGTACCCGGGAACTCTACAAAAAAGACTTCAAGGTCAAGCTCCGCGGCCAGCCTATCGAGGTTCTGGCAATCCTCATCGAGAGCCCGGGAGAACTGGTCACGCGCGAAGCCCTCAGGCAAGCGCTTTGGCCGCAAGACACCTTCGTCGACTTCGAGCACAGCCTCAACAGCACCATCAATAAGCTGCGCGAGGCCTTGGGCGACAGCCCCGAGGCGCCGCAGTTCATTGAGACCATTCCCCGGCTTGGCTACCGCTTCATCGCCCCCATCGTGAGCGCGGCTCCCGCTGTTGAAGCCGGTGCGCCGGCAAAACTATTGCTCAAACCCATCGCGAAGCCGCTCGAAAGCGGAATCAGGCTCGCGGTGCTGCCGTTTACAAATGCGTTCGGCGATCCTCAGGACCGCCTCGCCGAGGGCCTTTCCACGCAGATGATCGTGCAATTAGGCCGCACTTACAAGCACGTCAGCATCATCGGTCCGGTCTCGTCTGTCTATTTCACCGCAGAAACGCATTCGCTTCCCGTCATTGCCGAGGTTCTTCGTGCGGACTACCTGCTGGCCGGCAGCATTTGGAGAGTGAATGCGCATGTGCGCCTCTTCGCGCAGCTCATTCGCACCGCCGACCAGTGCACAGTCTGGAGCGAAAGTTACACGCGCGAAGACAGCGATCTTCTCTCTGTACTCAATCTCATTACTCGCGATATCTCCCATGGTTTGCGCCAGGCGCTCCCGATCACTAGCCAGCCCGATCACAGCCCAGCCACCACCCCTGAGAACTACGAGAAGTACTTGCGCGCGCGCTTCTTCTCCTACAGGTTCGATCAGGCCAGTTTCACCAAGGCAACAGGCTTGTTTGAGGAGGTGATTGAAGCCGACCCGGAGTTCGCTCCAGCGCACGCCGGATTGGCGCACATGCTCACGGCTCTCGCTGTCTACGGTGGTGGACCGGCACACGTAGACATCTACGAACGCATTGCGAAAGAATCCGGCGAGGCGCTGAGGCTGACAGATACTATTGCCGAGGCCCACTCCGCCCGTGGATGGCTAGGACTCTGGCAGGCCGATTGGGAAGCTGCTGAAAACGAATTCCTTCGCGGGATCGAAGTTGATCCAAGCTTCGGGCTGGGCTATTGCGGCTATTCTCATCTGCTTACGGCGCTTGGACGGCACGAAGAAGCAATCGCAACGGCCTCACGTGCAACCGACCTCGATCCCCTCTCTCCGAATGTTCACGTGATCCTCGGCCTCGCTTTGTATACAACCGGCAAATTCGCCGAGGCCATCGAGTCAGAACTTCGCGCGCTCGAACTTGAACCCGGCTATGGACCCGCACTTGCTTCGCTCAGCATGATCTACGAGACAATGGGAGACTTGGAAAAATCACTGGACTACTCACGGAAAGCGGTTGAGCACAATCCAGAAACACATATGATGATGATTCACCTCGGCCGCTCGTTGGCGATTGCTGGACACGTGGAATCGGCAAGGGCGGTCCTGGGCCGGTTGCTGGAGATGAAGACCAGGATCGGCCTGTCCTCCTGCCTCATTGCTCTGATCTACACTGCCCTCGATCAACCTGCCGACGCCTGGGCCTGGCTCGAACGCGCCTTCGCTGAGCAGGACCCCTGGCGCGTCTTCCTCAACGCCGATCCTCGATTCCGGTACTTTGCCGGCGACCCGCGTTTCGCCGAACTCCTCGCCCAGCTCCACCTGCCTCAATAGCCGATTTCTGCGTTGTCAAGACCCCTCGCCCAAAATAAACCGGCCCGTTCTCCCCTAACTCCTTATTTCCCTGGCCCCTGCGTCCCTATGTCCCCCCATCTCAAGTTTGCCGGTTATTTCTGCCAAAAGTAAACTTCCGTCCTGCGCGCTCGAGCCCTTCGAATCGATGCTGCTATCCTCAACCTATGACCACGGTCGACATTGTTTATCGCTATGCTTCGGCGCCCACCGAGCGGGTGGCGCTGGCGCTGGCGCGGACGCGGGACGTTTATGGCATTCGGAAGTTGAGCTTCGACGATGCCGCCCGCACATTGCGCGTGGAGTATGATGCAACGCGCCTGAACGCGGCCGCGGTGACGAAACTGGTGCGGGCGGCGGGCCTGGAGATCCTGCCCGAGGAGCCGGCTTTGCCTGCGCCTGAAGCGGCCACACCGCCGGCAACGACACCCGCCTGAGCCGCGTTGCACCGCCTCAGCAACCTTGATACTCTAAAGTCTGTCAATCAGGCTTCGCTCTGAGGCCGAAATGTGCGCCCGTAGCTCAGCTGGATAGAGCGACTGACTACGAATCAGTAGGTCGGGAGTTCGAATCTCTCCGGGCGCACCATAAAAACCAAATAGAATCAGAAGTTTAAGAGCCATTCGAGAAAATTACTCGGGTGGCTCTTTTTGCGCTGGTGGCTGTTTTGGTGGCTGTTGGTCTTCCCGGTGGCTGTCGGGTGGCTGTGCGTCCCGATTGGTGGCTGTTGCGGCTGACTCGTGCTATTATTCCATCCGTGGCAACAGCCACACGAAAGTGAGCACGATGCGACTGACAGAAAAGCGGCGGCTACCAAACGACACGAAAGGCGAGCGCGTTCTTACACCCTATGGTGAAATTCACGTTGAAGCGCGGACGCTCGGGCTGATTCGGGATTGGAGTCCCCGAGAGTATTCCGGGCGCGAAGTGGAGAAAATTGCCGGGGCACTTCTCTTTGATAACGCTGCGGGTTTCATATCGCGGGGACTTTCCGAAGAGATTAACAAGCGGATTGGTCGGGTGCTACGGGGCAAAGCCGCACATCTGGCGCGGAGCCGTGGAGGTGCCCGTTGAAACATAAAGAGGAAGAGAAAGTCCGGGGCGTCTTCGAACGTCCGGCACGTTCGGGCGTGTGGTGGATTGTCTATTACGCGGATGGTGTGCGGCACCGGGAAAAGGTGGGCCGTAAGGGTGACGCAATCAAACTGTATCAGATTCGAAAAGCAGACTCACTCCGGGGCAAGAAACTGCCCGAGCTGCAACCGTCCAAAGTTGTGCGATTCGGTGATCTTTCCAAGATGGCCGTTGAGCACGCCAAGACGCACTTGAAGACAACCCACGATTACGTTGCCAAGGACGCTGTGCTCCGTGAGCCATTCGGGGAACGTCCAGCGGACGCCGTTACGCCACAAGAGATTGACCAATTCCTATCGAAGCATTGCAAGACACCGGCAACGGCCAACCGTTACCGTGCCTATTTCTCGCTCTGCTACAGACTCGGGATGGAGAACGGCAAGACCACGGTCAACCCGGCGCGTCTTGTGCGAATGAGGACTGAGCATAACGCACGGATGCGATTCTTGAGCCGGGACGAATACAAGAAGCTGCTAGGCATCATTCGGCGTGACAATCCCGAGCAAGTGCCCGCGTTCATCGTGAGCGTGTACACCGGCATGAGATGGGGTGAGCAATTCTCGCTGGAGTGGGCGCAAGTGGACCTCAAGCGGAAAGTGATTCGGCTGACAAAGACCAAGAACGGCTCCGCGCGGAACGTGCCACTCAACAGCATTGCGCTGGAGGCTCTGACGCAACAGCGTGAGGCTGTGCCCCATGATGCCGACAAGCCGGTGTTCCCGCGCCCAGGTCCACGCTCGGATTGCCGTTGGTGGTTTGAACCTGCTTTGATCGAAGCCAAAATCTCTGACTACACATGGCACAACAACCGGCACACATTCTGCTCATGGCTTGCGATGGCCGGAGTCAGCACGAAAGAGATTCAGGTACTCGCTGGACACAAGACCGTCACGATGGCCGCACGCTATGCGCATTTGTCCCCGGAGGCCACGGCGTCCGCATCAGAGCGGCTAGTGACGGCGTAGTGGTTCCCGCGCGCATACGCCACAAGGGAGGCGTGAGTAATGAGCACCTTTTTGCCAATGCGCCGCGTCTCCAGGTGTTTGTTTGCGACGATGTAGTCCAAGGTTCGGACTGAGATTGAGAGCTGACGTGCGGCTTCCTTGCGGTCGTAAAGGAGTCGGGTTTCCGTCATTGCGTGTCTCCTTGCGTTTTCAATATTTGCAGAATCCTGAAAAGGCGAATAAATGCCGAAATGTCAAGCAAACTTTACATTTTCTCGGAATTCTTTGTTGGTATAAATTGTTCTGCGGCGGCGGGCTGTAATAGGCACCCTTGCAAGATCAACCCCACCCCGGTATGTAATTGATGGTATTGGAGTTGGTTGCGCCCGCCCACAAGCTTAGCGGAGGCTATTGCAGACGGCGCATTGACACCATTCGCTTGGCTCATGCGCCGTGTGTCCGGCCCGGACCACTTCGTCAGGCACGGAGTCCGGGTTGGGCCACATCCATCGGGCGTTTGGCTGTATGGGCGGATGGGGCATCAGTTGACCACATACGCAACGTTTTGGTCGCTTGGTTCTTTTCATGGCTAGCCTTTCTGCCGGAAGACACCGCCGTGTCTGCCGCTCCAATGCTCCTGTCAGTTCGTGTGAGACCCGCTAGGGTCACACACTGACGGGCAGGAGTAATCTCTGTCGTTGTCGTCTTTGTCTTTCTTCCTATACGGACAACGACAAAACCTATGGGCGTGCCTCATCCCGACACCATCTGTGCCCCGCTGCAAAGCGCAAGTTTCCTCTTCCACACCCAATCTTTGCTCCGCTTGATTCCGTGTTCTAACAGCTCGTCTGAAAGCACCCGAGCGGACTTATCCGCGTTTGCCTTGATGTACGCAATAGCCGGGTCATCTTTGCCGTCTTTGTTACCGGCAAATCGCCGTTGTTGAAGCACAGCCGGTGCATCAGATTCAACAAAGCAGAGCCGGGGATGGTCTTCCGTGCCATCACCCTTCACCTCAAATGCTTTGGGATTGGGCTTGTAATCGCGTGGCTTAACGTTTTTGAGAAATGATGCCGTCTCGTATTCTTTCTCCGGGTCCTGGAGCCGCGTGCCCCACACATTTGTCATGGCCGCGCCCAACTCGCCACTACCACGGAGTACATTCTCCAAGGTCAGCTCTTGCGCTTCCTTGGTTTCCTTTTTGCTGTGGTGGAGCGGAATCACGGCAGCCGCCCCGTTCTCAATCAGACGGAAGACTTGCTTTGCTAACTTCGCCATGTCCTGAGAGCTGCTCTCATCACCCTCAATGTAGCGGATGAGCGTGTCAACGATGACCACAGCACCGTCCAGCTCTTCTGGCGTCAGGGCCGTCAGCGGCAATACGTCCGGCATATTCATCGTGCGAGCGTAGAAGAGTCCCGCTCGGGCGCACTCAGCAAGCCCGATATTTCGGACGCGGTTTGCGAAACTCTGTATGCCCATCTCGGGGCACAGGTACAAAACGCGGCTTGGTTTCCGCACCACTGGAAACTTGCCAAAGAGCGGTTCCCCTGTGCATAGCGCGTGTGCCACGTTAAGAGCTATGAGGCTTTTGCGTTGTCCCACTGGAGCCGCTATGCCGGTGATGGATTGCACCGGGAGAAAATTTTCAATCAGGAAGGACACGGGCGGGGCACTCAACAGCTCATCCGCCGTGTGGTAGTGTTCGCGCCAATCCGTCACCACAACCACAGGCACGGGTGACTTGGTGCCGATCACAGGCTCCGTTGCGCCGTTAAACGAAAACCGGCGTTCTGGAAAACGGATCTCCAACTCCGCACGGAAGTCTTTCCATCCTTTTTCAGAGCAGCGGTGCTTGCAGTCAAATCCATAGCCGCCGCCCTCCGTGTACACCACGCACGTGGAGTCCGGCCCGCTCTCGTTTTCGTGAACGTCTGCCCACGGGCATTCAATCGGCCTGTACCACTGCTTGCCCTTGTTGAACCAATCGCCCGTGGTTGGGACTTCATACGTGGCAAGAAAACGGTCCAACAGCTCCGTCTGTCGCTTCACATCTTCGCTCATCACGTCCGTGTTGCCGGGCTTTGGCGCACCGTACAGCTCGCATAGCCGATTCAACAGCACATCGGGCATGGCCGGAATCATCTTCCAATCGGCCTTGTACACATTGCCGTTCTTGTGGATGCTCCCCGGCCCGGTCATAATCATGCGGTGCTGCTTAAACTCAAAGAGGTTCTCTTGGCCCTCCCGTGATGCGGTCATGTTTCCGGCCTTGCGCGTGCGCATGGTCTGACGGTAGTAGAAGGCGCAACGGTTTGGATTGGCACCGGCCCGTGTGGTGTCGAACACTTCAGGCGGCAAGTCGGCACACGCGGCCCTAAGCGCGGCCTCGTCATCCGTCTCCAGGAAGCAAAAGTTTTCATCCGGGCACAAGCCCACATTCGCGTCTGGCTCTTGCTGTGCCCAAAGACGGATTTGCTCCGCGTCTGTTGTGGCCGCGTCAAAGTGGTCTCCGGTTGCCATCCTTACCGGTCGCTTTTGTCCAGGGATGAGCGGAAACACGCGGAAACCACGCTCCGCAAGTGGCAATGCTCTTTCCAGAAAGTTAGCCATGGATCAAACTCCGTCCCTTATTCCACTCTTCCGGGTTGCACTCTGGGCACACAATCCTGCTCCCCTGTGCGATATTCACGACGGTGCCGCATCTGTTGTGGCGCAACGTGGAGTAAATGCCATCCATGAGAGGGCCTTTGCCTACGTCTTCCCACTCATTGCCTGGCTCTTCGTGGAAGTAAATGTCTTGCGCAGCATCCACGAAATTCCAAAGGTCCGCTGGTCGCATCCAGCCCTTGCCTTGTAAATGTTGCACCCAATGACCAAGCCACACTTGATACGTTTGGAAGTCACAGCCCGCCTCAAATAGCCGGACCTCGTATTTCGCGCCGTTTCCAGTGGGTTCAATATCGAGAGTTGGAAAGTTGACCCTATCGAGCGTCCACCTGCCCCACCTTGTTTTCTGTTTCGCTTCGTGATTCATGTTGTCCTTTCGTTCTGACTTCGATCGGTGTCGCGTGTTAGTGTCCGTAGAACGCACCACGTTGCCCGTAGGCGCGTTGTTGGTCACGCCGGGCTATCACCCATGCTTGGGTTAGCCACGGCAAAATATGCCCGGCCTCATCTCCCCTATGAAGCCGGGCACAAACCACACAGTTAGAAAGGCAGCATGTTTGCCCATGCGGGCTGTGTGGCGCTTTGGGCACCCGCAATTCAATCTTGAAAAAACCGCGCATAGTTGGAGATGGGCGGATGAAGCCCGGCAGGGCCTATGCGCGGAATGTTCCCCGCCATGGAAAAACTAATCTCGGGACTTTCCGGCTCCAGGTTGGGAGCCGGATTGTCCCTATGTCAGCCCTGCTTGAGAGGCGCAATCCAAACGCCCGGCGCGGTCAGCAGGTAACCGGGCTGACTCCCGGAAAAAGGTCCGCGCCTGATGTGTGGCTACTCCGGCCCACGCTCCCCATGTTGCACGTGGGCCGTTTCGCTCAAACGTCAGTCACCCGACTGACCGGCTATGCGTGGCTGTAAAGAATCTGCTGGATGGCCTCAGACCGTCTAATCTGAGAGTCAACCCTTCTATAAGCCAAGATCGCAAGCTGTCCCTGCATTGCGAGGGGTTGGTCAAGCACCTTCACATTGATGCCGGAACCACCGCGCAGACCAATGACAACGCCCTGTTTGAAGTCACCGAACAATATGCTCGGCACTCCCGATGTGGTTGCAGTCGGGAGCGCGGGAGCGTTTTGTTCAAAGTGGACCGGCCATCCCAAGATGCGGGTAGTACCGTCCGCATCAAGCGTGACCACAGGCGCAAAGAGGTTGGTCTGAAGTTGCGCACGGCGAATTGCCAAGCACGTTGCACGTGACATGATCCAAGACGCGCCCGGCACGTAAGCGGCCTTTAGCGTCCCGACCACATCAAACAAGCTATCCAACAGCGTGGTTGCATCGGCGGACGTTCCCGCCAAAGCATACGCGCTGCCGGTGCCCACTCCGGTAGCTCCAAAAACGCCCGTGGGCTGTTTGTTTGCAGCGCCGGTGCCACTGGCGTAGAGTGACCCTTCCTCGATTCTTTGCGAGCGAAGTAAATCGTCCACTAGGAACTGTTGGAAGATGCCAACGTCTTGCAATAATTCCCACGAAGCGATTGCAACGCGCCCAACCATGTAGGCATCGAGGGTGATTTGTCCAAGCGTCGCGTCCGTTCCACCAAACGAGTTAGCGCCAGTGCCGGAGGCAGCGGTGCTTTCACTCTTCAGCGCGCTTGTACCAAACGCCGTCTGCGTGGGAATTTTCACAGTGGTTGCGGTTTCGAGGATGAGACTCGCATCAAACAGCCCTAAATCGGGCATCCCGAGAGGCACAATTTGCTGAATGGTTGGAATGTTGATAGCGTAGCCGCCCGCCGTGGTCGATGAGCCTTCCGTGCCTTCATATGCGGCTGCGACCATGCCGTTGGCTTTGCGCTGCCGGGTGAACTGCTCGCTGCCGGGGATGTAAAAGCCTCCCTGCCCATCGGCACCTGCCACCAAACCGCCGTCGTGTGCTTTGCCGCCGGAGCGCAAATAGCTGAGCAACGATTCCATGTACTGAGGCGTGTGCGTTTCCGCGAAAGATGGAGCCGCGCTGTTGAGTGCGCCACTCAAGCCGAGAGGCTCCACCATGGGCCTCCCGTTCTTGAATACCGAGCGAATGGTGTTGACCTTTTCTTTCGCTGCAATGCTACGCCCGAGCGATTCGTACACGGCCATGTGGTTTTCATAGTTTTCGGTTTCGCTCGCGGTCATGCCCTTCAGGTCAGCTCCGTCCACGATGGCTTCAGCCGCTTTAAGCTCCTCTGCCTGTTGTTTCTTGAGGTCAAAAATTGATTGCAACATTGCGAAACTCCTCTAACTGCTCTGCCGGGGTGAGTAGATAATCACCGCCAGCGATGCGCCCTAATGACCGGAGTACACCGGGAGCCGAGCGCAGAGGCACATGGCTTTTTCCCTGTGCCGCAATTAGGTTTGGGCGGCCTCCCCTGCCGCGTTCACTGCCACAGCTCACACGCCTCCAGGTCACGTACTGTGCCCGCTATCGTGTACGGCCCGGTGCTTTTTCACCGGACGGCAAAAACTTGTCACGCCTCTGTGCGTGCGTCCTGAAGCGCGTACAAACGCTCACACCACGTCACGCCGTCATCAGTCCGTAAGCTGTCATTGACGGCCATCTCCACGACGAATTGAGCAAAGGCCGCCGTCAATCGGAGGACGGTTAGAAACTCCGGCTCCTGTTTGAAAATCACGCGTGGAGTCCCGTGGTCAAGGAACGCGATTCCAACGCCTCGCAGATTCCGTCCGCTCCATCGTGTCCTTAAGCTCTCTTTCTCGGAATCCGAGTCCGGCCCATTCAGCAAAAGAAACTCGCAGTCAGTCCCATCGGGATTCGACATGACATAAACGGCGTGTGTCGCGCACACTGGCATGTGGTCAACAAGGTTCATTTTTCCTCCGGGCATAAAAAAGCCCTGGAGCGTCCAGGGCCTTGGTTTCGTCCTGCTTATTCCGCGTTATTCGATGACCGTGGACGGGCTGAAAATGTTTCGCGCCATTTGCATCCTTGCGGCCACGCCTTCCCCGGACACCAACGGACGCGCCCACACGCGGCCTATAGCGGCCTCCCGATCTAGCACACCCCACACGAGGCCGAGAATCTTGACGGACTCAAGCGCCTCTAGCTTAACGATGATTGGTCCAACTTTCTCGCTTCCGTGTGCCCAAACCACTCCAATCTGCTCTCCGCTCGCCGTCGCGTTAGAGAACAACAAGCCCACGTGACTGTCTGCCACGTCCAAGCCTTCTCTGAGCATGGCAATTTGCAATCTGTGTGCCGCGTTGGACAGCCGGACGGCAGCCTCTGGGATAGAAAGAGATTCCGCCAACGGCGTGGCACCGCTCAACGCTTGTTGCACACGCTCGGCAGCGGTCAAGATGCACTTTTTGCTAGTTGCCATCAGGATTCTCCTCTGGGCATTCTGAGGTTGTATTTTTGCCTATGGAACTTCTCATCTCGCATAAGTCAAATTCAAGCCGGGGTGCGAACAATTGATCCAACTGCTCAGCGGACATGAGGCTCCCCTGAGCCTCAAACTTCCACGCGTCAATCTGCGCCACGGTTTCCGGGTTGCCATTAACATAACTGAGCAGCTTTGTTTCCGCGTTCCCTGGGCATTCGCCGCAATTGCATCGCCGCCGCAAATCTCCAAAACGAATCCGGCCATATTCCTCGACCGCCAGCTTTACCTTGGCCGTGGCGCTACTCAGGTCACGCTTGACCGTGGCCTCAGAAATGTGAAGCTCGGCGGCAATCTCACTGTGCGGCGTGAGGTCTAAGTCGGCGGACGGGCGACCTCTACGTTTCATAAGCCCTGCTCCTGAATCTTCCGGTCCAAAATCTCGTCATCCATTTCCATTCGCATGACCGGGATTAGTTCATTCATCCACTCATCCACCTGTTTCATGTCGATGAATGGCCGCACACCAATCACAAAGGGGTCATCTTCGTTTTCTGCCTGTGGGTCGAGAATCCCAAAGATGAGTCCTAGAACGATGTTCCCGTTTAGGCTCTCCATCAGCGCGGATTCATTGCCCGGCGAGTACAGCGGAGTGTGACCAAGAAAACTGAGGTCCGGCGGAACGTATGCAATGGTGATGCCTAACTCACCGGGATTTGGCTTGAGGCCCTCCGCCGTCAACTTGCGCTCAATGTCCGAGTACAAAGCGCGGGCGGCTGCCACGGCTGCTGCGGGCGTCTTAAATTCGCTCGCGGGCGGGCGGCCATTCACCAATGCCCGATGAATCTTTCTGATGAACGTCATTTGGCGCATCCCTTCCAATCTCCGCGCCTTCCTCTCTTCAACCGTCAGGGCCATATCGGGAACCTCCAACAAAACCATTAAATCATGGAAAAAGTAAAAAATAGATCATAAATGTTACAAACGCAACGGATAATTGCGATCAACTCTTTGCTGAAGAGCGAGTTACAGCCTAAAAAAAATTTCCCATGGATTGGCGGACGTTTGCGGCCCTTGGGTGCGTTCCCAAGCGCGTCCCTTTGTCGCGTCCCGTTGTCACGGTCTGTTGTCGCGTCCTATTTATCAGAAAACAAACGACTTATTTGACAGATGAGGCCGTCCGTGGGATGATTCTCCTTCCCCAAACCTGGAGGCCACAGCCAAGGGAAGGGAGCACCGCCATGATGTACATGCACTTTTCGCCTACAGGCCGGAGCAAATGGGATGTGTTCGTGCCGGTCAAGTCCAACAAGCCAATTGCCAAGGTGACGCGCCGTAACCATCGCTGCTCAGTCACTACTAACCGCGCACTCAGCTCTGACGAATTGGCCGGGCTGTCCGCGTTCGCGGATGAGCAAGAGCGGGAAAGCTGAGGGAACGACGCGGGGCATCCCAACGCACCTGGAGTGCCCCGCAATCGCACTTACTTGAGCTGCCGTTTTGACTTTCTCCAGTCGAGGATTCTTTTGAACCACGGCCTTGGCACGTTCTGCCGGGCGGCATTCACAATCAGGATTCGCAGTTCCGTAAACGTCCGGGCCAGCGGTTCAATTTGCATTGTCCGCCTGTGGAGGTCAACAGCGATAGACCATCGCTCTTCCATCTTGACTCTGATAAGGTCTTTCACGATGAAGATTCGACTCTGCATCACGCGCATCGCGTTCGAGTGCGCGTCCACGACCGCTTGAGGAAGATTCATGGTGGGCCAAAGCAAAGGGTCCACGTGCATTGTTGTTGCAACGCGCAAGTCCTCCGCGAGGGCGTCTAACAGCTCTCGAAACTCCTTGACACGTTGGTCAAGAAGCCACTGCTCTCGCTGCCAAGATCGTGATAGACGGTGCCCAAGGACGACGCCCAACAGCGGTAATACGGCCACGGCAATCGTCAAAATCTCCTGTCTCATCACTGTGCTCGCTCTAGGGTCTTCTGCGCGTTGTTTTCTTTCCCGACTTCTTCAACGCGGAGAATCACGTCCCTTCTGTTATTTGCACCATCCGTCCGTTGAGCAATCTGTCATGCACGTGCCGGAGATTGTTGAGCACACCTCCACCTCAATTCCAACGTGGTTTTGAACTATGTCCAAGAAATGATCCATGTCTTTTCGTTCTTGTGCGTTCCGGGGCTTCGCATCTCTGTGGAGCAACCAAATTTTCTCGCCCACAGCGAAGTTAGTGCCGTCAGCAATGTCTTCGTATGCCGCGTCGCTTAAGTCAGCCGCGTCGATTAGTTTGTCAACGTCGCCGATGGGTTTCCGGTCAAGATAGTAGGCAATGTGCTTGATCCGTTCAAGTGATCCGCTCGGATTTGCGATGTTGACACCTACAGGCAAGTCCTCTTCATCTCCGGCTGTTTCAAATTCGATGCGCGGCGTGCCCTGTGCGATTGCGATGCGATGATTGTCCTGATACTCCATCCACGAAATGACCAAGGCTAGGCCAGAGAACAGCAGCGCAACGATTGAGATTGTGATAGGCAGCCGTGGGGCATGTTTTGCGGCGCTCTCAGTGGCCGCTGCAATCTTGTCCATAACACTCACCGTGATGGACCGGATTGTACCTCTCCTACGTGATGTGTCCGGGGGCACGGTTTCTAGGTGGCTGTTTTGGTGGCTGTTGGGGTTGGGATTTGATGCGTTCTTGCGTGACACGGTGCAAAGTTGATGCCCGCTGTAAATGTTGCAAATAATATATTTATTCTTCAACCTGCAACGATGCGTGACACCCTGCAAAACAGCCAAAATCCGACTACGAATCAGTAGGTCGGGAGTTCGAATCTCTCCGGGCGCACCATTAAATCAAATAAAATCAGTCGCCGAGAGATCTTCAGTTTTGGCGAGACACACGCTTTCAAGCCGCGAAATCAGAAACGAACTGAAAACGGTCAGCGGGTCTCTGCAACTTGTCTTGCCAACTCCGCACGAAATGCCCGCTCCCGCTCATCCACATAGTTTTTGTACCCAATGGGATCTATGAACGGGTTGGCGCTACCTGACTGCAGTCGAGCAAACTTGGCTTCCAGGCTGTAATAGTCCCCGTGCGCACCGAGGAACACGTCGCAGTGCAGCGAACGCATAACCCGGAACATCTTCTCATAATCGCTGGCGATCTGCGGATAGGTTGCATTGTTCACCAACCTATATCCCGGATTCACGTTTGGACTGCCCACAATCACGACATCGTATACTTTTTCGCCGTCTCTCACCTTCATTGTCCAAGTCGTGCAGCCCTTGGTGTGTCCGGGCGTTAGGTGCGCGGTCAGGACGGTATCGCCCAGTCTTACCGTGTCACCATCGTGCAGCACGCGATCCACTTTCACCGGCGCGGAAAGCATATCGGGCTCGTTCCCGTAGAAGAAGTCCTTTCGCCCACCCGACTCGACCACCGGCACGTCCGCGTCCATCACCTCATACCTGGCGCCGGTCATTTGTTTGATCAGCGCGGCGCCACCGTCGTGATCGAAATGCGCATGGCTGATCAGCAGGGTCTTAATATCGGCAAAGCGAAACCCGAGCTTCTCAACGCTTTGCTGGATCATGGGTACGGACTCTTCCAGTCCCGCGTTGATGAGAATGTCGCCTTTCGGCGTTGTGACTAGATAGATGCCGAGACTCTTGCTTCCCACGAAGTAGATATTGCCGATCACGTGATGCGGCGGGAAAGGTTGCAGGTATTCCGATCGCGGCGGCAATCCGAAGTCTCGTTTTTGAGCATGGACACTTGTGACCGAAGCGACGAGGAAGAATACGACAAAGGCCACAGCAGCTCTCTTCAAATCGCCTCCAATTTGGACGCTATGTATTACAGACCGGTGCCCCACCCTCGGCGCTTGTTTTTACTGCCTTTGGGTAGGGCATCAGCGGTCCATCACAGCATCAGCGGTCCATCACAGCAGACAATTTCATGCGGTTGCAAACCTAGAACTGATATTTCGCGGCAAGTTGCAATTGGCGCATCGAGCCCGTGCCGCCGATGCGGCCGAAGGTGGAGGACGAGTAAGTCAAGTTCGGGTTGTTCCAATTCGGGTGATTGAGTGCGTTGAATGCCTCAAAGCGGATCGACAACGAATGCTTCTCGTTGTAAGGCATAGTGAACACCTTGTGCAGGGAGGCATCCAGGTTGGTAAGCCCAGGCCCTGTATAGCTGCCGCGCGATACGTTCCCGTAGAATCCGGGGGGAGCGGGTGTGTAGGCTGCCTTATTTACCCAGACGTTCAGCGTTCTCGCACTCCCGCTGAGGTAAGGGCTGGTCCCTGTTGCGTTGGGCCGATCCAAGTTGCCGCCCGGGTTAGCAACACTGGAGTTGTCATAACCGAGGAGGGGAAACCCGACAGCACCGGTCTGGTGCGTAAAGATACCACCGATTTGCCAGCCGCCAATCACGGCATCCAGGGCTTTGTTATCAACCGGCACCAGCTTGCCGGGGCCGATGGGCAGTTCGTAAAGGGCAGAGCCGACAATGCGATTCTTCACATCAAATGCGGAACGGCCGTAGTCGCATGGGAGGCACTCATTGTTCTGTGGGAACAATTGCTCATTTCCCTGGCTGCGAACGCCGCTGGTTTCGTCGAGGGATTTGCCCCAGGTATACGAAGCGATCACGTTGAGGCCTTTGCTGAAGCGGCGGGTAGCTTTAATGCTGAACGCGTTGTAATTGGCAATGCCCCAGTCGTGCACATATTGGATTCCACCCATGTTCGCGAAGGGGATCCGCGTTGCGACTGGGGTCGCAGTGCCATTGCCGATGTATCCGTATGGAGTCGCAATATTTGCATTTTTGAACCCATAAAGATGACGGCTCACCGCGCCTTGGTATCCGATTTCAAACGACCAGTCCTGCCCAACCTGCCGCTGGATGTTGAGCAGAAACTGCTCGGAGTAGCTGGTCTTATGGCTCACCGCGTTCGCAAATGCGGTGCTCGGAGGTAGGTTTGCGATTGCACCACCGCCGGCTCCAGGCGTTGCGTTGGCCCAGGTAAGGCTGGAATTGCCGAATATCCCCGAGGCCGAGTCGGTATTTGTATACGTCACGCGACCGGCGATGTTGCGTGCCATGTCGAAGTACGCGTTGCCAATGTCCTGCGTGTAGAAGATGCCGTAGCCGGTGCGAATCACCGTGGCCGCGTCTGGCGAGTACGAGATGCCGAATCGCGGCGCAAAACCCAAGTAATGGGTGTCAAGGAGTGGACCGTTGGGCAATATCCCGTTGCTGCAAACAGGCGGCGGACCGAGGGGAGTTACCCACCTGATGGAGAGGCCTTGATACACATTTGCAGGTGTGCAGTTGCCCTGGCGGACATAGAACGGCCACTGGGTCTGCGGGTATGTGGTGCTGATGTCGCCAAGCTTCGGCATCACCTGGACATCGATGTTAAAGTCATTGCCAAACGTATCATTCCATGGAGGGGTCAGTTCGTACCGGAGGCCCGCTGAAATCGTGAGCTTCGGCAGGACCTTGTAGGTGTCGTCGAAATAGTAGGCTTGCACGTTGCGCACGTAGTTCGCGTCCGCGACAGCCACCGCAGTTGTAGCCTGGTAGAGGTCGCCAAGCAGGAAGTCAGCGAGCGCGTCGCCTCCAGAAAGCGTAGCGCTTCCGGCTGTGCCCGATTGGAGGGCGGTAGAAATGGGCTCGGAGCTGAATTGTCCGCGCGAGAACTGGTTGCCCAACTGGTTAAAAGTCTGGCGACTGTATTCGAATCCCAGCCGGAATGAATGTTTGCCCTTCACCAAGGAAAGGTTATCGACGATCTGCCAGACAGGATCATTCAAAACGTAGGGCCCATCCCCGCCGCGATCCCCAAGGCCTCCCGCCGCGCCCCAAATGGCCTTGGTTGTACCCGCCGGTCCCGAGCTAAAGGCCACGTCTGGAATGCCCCATGTTGAAGGATCGCCGCCTTTGAGGCCGGGAATCCCGAGTCCATCCACAACGTCAGTCGTGTACGCCGCCAACAAACCAAGAGAGTTGAAGAAATGAGAGTAGCCAAAGCGTGCTTCGTTCACGATGTGGGGTGTAAAGGTCCAGGTGTTGGAGCCCATGTACTGGTAGTAGTTGGTGATGATTTTGCTGCCCGCTCCCATGAATCCAGTGTTCAGGATGTCTTCGTTCCCTGAGCTGTACCGGAAGGCGTACTGCGAATTCGGGGACTGGATGAAATCCCCACGGACGGTCAGGCCCTGACGATCCTGTGGTCCCATGGTGGTGTACCCGTAGTTCGCGACCACCGCGCCGCCCGAGTAGTACGGAGCCGTGCTTGTCCCCAGGTATTTCAGCAACGCCGTGGATTGCGACGCGATTCTGCCGGGAGGAATTTTGTTGTTAGGAAATGGAGTCTTTCCGAAGCCGTTGGCGTCTCCGGTTGCAGGATCGTAGATGGTAACCGGAGTTCCGGAAGCCGTGGTGAAACCGGAAAAATCGCCGCCCGCAATCGCGGGAGAGGGCAGAGTTGCGCTGCCCTGATTTGTTTGGCGGATCTTCCTCCACTCGTCGTCGACCATGAAGAAGAACCTGTCTTTGCCGTTATAGACCTTGGGGATCCAGATCGGCCCATCGAGCTCGAATCCATAGTCGTTCCACTTGTAGGGGTATACCTTGAGGGGAGCGGCGTTGTACGGGAACCAATAAGGATTGGCATCTGCGGTATTGTTGCGAATGAAATCGTACATGCTGCCGCGATAGGTATTTGTGCCGCCTTTGCTGACGACGTTGACCTGCGTTGCCTCATGGCCGAACTCGGCCGGATAGACACCCGTCTGGACCTTGAATTCCTGAATGCCGTCCAGAGATGGAAGCGCGACGTAGGTTACAAAATCAGGGTCGGTATTGTCTACTCCGTCGAGTGTGTAGTAGTCCCACATGATTCGCTGGCCACCGACTGAGATCGACTGCGTGGAGCGGTCGGTGCCCATTCGCGCGCCGGCCTGACCTGACACGGGTGAAAGCGTATTAACGTTCGACGAAAGTGCCACCAGGCTCAGATAGTTCCGGCCGTTCAGCGGCAGCTCGTTTACGGCCGCGTTCTCAATCACAGTGCCGAGTGTAGCGTTCTCAACCTGGAGAAGGGCGCCTGTCGCTTCTACCGTGACGGTTTGCGTGACCTCTCCTATCGGGAGAGTAAAGTCCTGGCGCAGCGCTTGCTGCACCTGCAGTTGCACGTTTTTGCTCTCGGCGGCCTTGAAGCCCTGGTGCGTGGCTTCAATGTCATAGACTCCCGGCGGGACGTCGGGGAAAAGGTAGTCACCTGCGCCGGTGGTGACTGTTGAGCGTTCCGCGCCGGTCCCCACATTCTTCAGGATGACTTTGGCGTCAGGAATCACAGCGCCTGTCGTGTCGGCGACGTGGCCGGAGATTTCACCTGAGGTCTGCGCAGACATCCTGGCTACCGACGACATCGCGACAACTGTCATAACGACGCAGAAAGCAATGGAGGCGCCGCACTGTCCCAAACGCTGAAAGGTTCTCAGGGCCACGCTCGCAAATTTTCGAGATGTCTCCGTAACCAAACGATTTGGCATGAGATAGGTTTGGTTCTGCCGATTCCCAACTGCACCACTGGCCAGGTTGTTCATGATTTCGGTCTCCTTTGAGCTGCTTTGAGAGCAGAACTTTACGTGAAGAACAATCACCTGCCGGCTGTTCCTCAGTTGGGTTAACCTGCAATTTGTCTAAGGACTTCTGGGGGAAGATCTGCGGCGACGCCAGCCTGACGCAGTTGAGGTGACATCGCATGTTGACAACCTCGATTGATCGGCTTGAATCCCAGGCAAAATAAACGCTTACCGCGCAATGTCTAGCAACGTTCTATCGGGTATCGTGCGATGACGTAACCGCTAACTTTCCCCTTGTCAATGGCATGGCGGGGACGTATAGTACGTAAATCAGTTACAGTTCAGAACGTCCGAAAGCGAAGGACGGGGGCATGAATGGAGAATTCAGTCGGCGAGGTCCGCTCTCCTGATCGCCAAGAAACCTCGGAGATTGTGCCTGCTTCCGAAGTCCGAAAAACCCTGTCTGCGATCCTGAAAAGCACTCCCTTTCGCACTAGCAAACAGGCTCAGCAGTTGCTTCAATACATCGTGGATGAGACTCTGGCCGGCAGACCCGAGATGCTCAAGGAACGGATGATTGGAGCAAGCGTTTTCAATAGACGCCCCGATTACGACACGAACGCTGACCCGATCGTTCGCTTACGAGTTGCCGAGGTCAGAAAGCGGCTTGCGCTTTTTTACCAAACGGCAGTTGAAGAACCCGTCCTGATCGGCATTCCGTCCGGCTCCTTCAAAGCGATTTTCGAGTGGGCCGGCACCGCGCCGGTTCCATCGCCGCCGGATTTTCCACGCGTACACGAGCTGACCCATCCGCCGGTTGAAGCGATCATCCAGCCGGTGACGAATGAGCGGCCTGGCAAGACGTCATCGTCCACACGATTCCGATATAGCGTGTGGTCGGCCGCGATCGTGGCCTCGTTGGTGATCCTGACGTTGGCAACGCTGCGCTACCTTCCATCCCCTGAGGAGCGCGCCTTTAGCAAGTTCTGGTCTCCATTTCTGGAGAGCTCCAACTCGGTTTTGATTGGAATGGGTAGCAATCCGCTTTATGAGCTCTCTAACGAGGGGGAAGATGAGTATTACAAAGACCATCCCAAGAGCCGCTTTGAGGAGATGGGACTTCATCCATATATCCCGCTAGCCCCAGGCCCGATCGATAGTAAATTTATCAATCCCGCTACGGACCGCTACGTGACCATTGGTGATGCCGTGGCACTAGCAAAAATCGAATACGTTTTGGCGCAGCGGAATATCAAGCTCGATATCCGGTTTGTGAATGATGTGACCTATGGTGACATTCGCCAAAGTCCCTCAATCCTCATCGGTGCCCACAACAACGTTTGGACGCTCAACATGACTGAGGATCTCCGTTTTGGATTCCAGGGGCATAGCAGCATCGTCGACCACTTTGACCCTGGTAAGCAATGGGTTGCCAACTCTGATCGCTCGGAGACCTACGCAATTGCGGCCAGACTTTTGAATACATGGAACGGAAAGGTCGTCATTGTCATCGGCGGAGTCGGATATTCAGCAACGCGCGCCGCTGGAGAGTTCATCACAAGTCCGGAGTCCATTTCGAAGATGGCAAAGTCCCTTCCCAAGGATTGGGAAACCAAGAACATTGAGGTTGTCCTGCACACTACGGTAAAGAACCAGATTCCAAGCGCTCCCGACGTTGTCGCGACTTATTGCTGGTAGATTGGCCGCCCAGCCGGATGCGGTCCATCTGTTCCATCCTTGCTATTCCGCGGCAAGAGGCTTGCCCATCCTTCCTGCTGCGCCGGTCCGATGAGTTTTGCGCTTCCCTCTCCAAACGTAATCGAGTATTCCTTGTGCGCCTCGAGCCGGGCTCTCCAAATGCCGTCTACTTCGGTTGTCGCGATCGTGTCTCCCCCAGACTGAATGCGTGCAATGTGTTGCCCATTCGGCGGCCGGATCTCGAATACGCCAGTTACACCTGGCGTCAAGTTGGCCGAAGTCAATTGGCCTTTTTTCCACGACGCGTCTACAACGACGTCACCGCGTGCTCTCAATCCGCGAAAACTCCCATCGGGCCACGCCGCGGGCAGCGCGGGCAGAAGTGCTATGACGCCGGAGTGGCTCTGAAGCAGCATTTGCGCAATCCCGGAAGCCCCGCCGAGATTCGCGTCGATCTGGAACCATCGCCGACCTGCATTCATAAGATTGTCTGACGCGGTGGCGAGCAGGTTTCGGATCTGCTGATTGGCTTTGTCCCCGTTATCGAGCCGGGCCCAGAGATTCGCGTACCATGCCGAGGGCCAGCCGCCTTTGCCCGCACCATGCTGCTCTCTTCGCTCAAGAGAAATGCGCGCGGCGTTGGCCAGTTCGGGAGTGCCTTGCACCGTGATTTCATCTCCGGGAAAAAGGGCGAATAGATGCGAAACATGGCCCACTCCGGGCTCGTTTTCGTCGTAGTCTTCACTCCACTCTTGCAACTGACCGTATTTTCCGATTTTGAGATCAGGGATCCGCTTGAGTGCAGCTTCAAGTCTGGCACGGTAAACAGTGTCGGTTCTCAGAATCTTAGAGGCGTCGATCGTAGCGTTGAAGAGTGTGTAGATCAGCTCGTAGTCCATGGTGGCGCCTACGGTCTGCCGGCCTATCGTGCCGTCCGGCAACCGATAGCTGTTCTCCGGAGAGTAGGAAGGGTTCGTAACCAGATGTCCTTTACCGTCATCGATGAGGTAGTCGAGGAGAAAACTCGAGGCTCCCTTCAAGACTGGATATGCTTGATCGCGCAAGAAAATTCGGTCCAGGCCAAACTGGTAGTGATCCCAGAAATGGAGTGCCATCCACGCGCCGCCCATCGGCCATACGCCCACGTAGCCATAATCGACGGGCGCAGTATCACCCCATGCATCAAGATTGTGATGAAAAACGAAACCACTTGCGCCATACATCTCCTTGGCGGTCTTTTCGCCGCTTGGGATGTTTGCATTGACCAAATCGAAGAATGGCCTCGCGGTTTCAGCTAGATTGCCAACCTCCGCTGGCCAGTAGTTCATCTCGACGTTAATGTTGGTGGTGTATTTGCTATCCCACGGCGGCGCAACGCTGTCGTTCCAGATGCCTTGAAGATTCGCCGCAAGCGTTCCCGGCCGGCTGCTGCCAATCAGCAAGTATCGGCCGAATTGGAAATACAGAGCCTCAAGTCCAGGATCGCTGCTGCCCTGCTTGACACGAGCGAGACGCTCGTCTGTGGGAAGACTGCGGAGCGAAGAATCCTCATCAGGGGACAACAATTGCAGATCGACCCGGCGGAATAGTTTTTCATGGTCCGCCACTTCCGCGGCTTTCAGTACTGAATATGGCTTCATTGCATGAAGCAGATAGTGCGCGCATTCCGCTTTTGGATCGCCGCCGCGATAGTTCGTCGCCGCCACAACAAGCAGGGTCACAGCATTTGCTTTGGAGACGATTACATCACTTCCCGAAACATTCACCTGACCGCCGTCGTTCAGCACGCGCAACTCCGCGCGAAACTTCACGCCATTCGGTTGCAGGTTTGCCTCTTCGGCTTTCAGTTTTTCTTCCGTCATCCTGGGATTCATCCAGAAGCTGGTGTGGGCAAGCGCTTCGCCCTGCAGGACGACACGATCCGGTGCGACTGTCGTGGTTTGGCTGTCCTGCGACCGCTTAAGCGTCGCGTGAAACGACAGCTGCCCGGGTTTGTCGCATGCTAGGCGGACGACCAGCACCTGGTCAGGCGCGGACGAGAACACTTCGCGTGCATAAGTGGCATCGCCCACACGATAGGTGATCCGCGCGACACCCGTCGCCAGGTCGAGCTCGCGGCGATAGTCTGATGCGCCATCCTGTCCAGCGAATGTGATATACAAATCGCCCAGTGTTTGATACATTGGCTGTCGATTCGGAATACCCAACATATCTTTGTCTTCCAGCTGCTCTGCTTCCTGGGGTTTTCCCTCAAATAGAAGCTTGCGCACCTTCGGCAATGCTTGCCGCGCCTCAGGATTCAAGTGGATGCCACCCTTCTTGCCATTCCAGACGGTATCTTCGTTCAACTGGATGTGTTCCTCGGTGACTCCGCCGAAGACCATTCCACCCAATCTGCCATTTCCGATCGGCAGCCCGTCGCGCCACTGCTGAGCAGGGTGCTGATACCAAAGCACGAGATCTGACGCCGATACCGAAGTCGGAATAGCCAATCCCAACAAAACACTTGAGCAGAGAACCGCGTATCTCATCATTTCCCTTTCAAAAAAACGCAAGCAGTGGACGCGAAGCAGCACCCCGAATCTCGATTCTTACATGCAACGCATGAAGGCACAGCGAACGGCCTGAGGGACAGCGTCTCAGGATCGTTAGCGCAGTTCTCGTCTTGTCCGTCAGGGTCGCCGCGGGAATCCTCATTAATAGCGAGAGCGCGTAGCGAAGATTGGAGAGCTTGCGATAGGTATTGACGTAGTTTGTTTCCCCTTTACCGGGTTCAGGTGGGATTTTCTAGCGGATCAATTGGCTCAATTACGATTTCAATGTGATCGTCAGCGGCAAGTTCCGCGGCGCTCTTAAGATTCTCGATTGAGGTCTGCGTTTGTTTAGCCGCGCTTAATTTCGGCACGCGCTGGAATCCCGCCCGGATCTCATTGGTTGCCAAGGTTGATGCTTACCCGATGTCCATCGTAAGTTGCTTTACGGTCCACCTCTGACTCCGGCTCGATCCCAGTGCCGTGCGCCTCTTTCACCAACACAATGCGAAGTTTCTGTTCGCTCGGCATTCCCGGGAACGAGCCCGAGCGATCCCCAATCGACAGTGTCTTCCGGCGATCGTCCCAATGCAAGCGAATCGTCGCTCTGGCCCCATGATCGTATGCGTAGCTGTCGCCGCTGTCCTCATAGAGCAGAAAGTCGGCGTCTTTGCCGCCGTAAATGCGCATCTCCAGCGGGTCCTGCGGAACTGCTGTGGACTGCACAATAGGCCCCATAGGAACGATGCTACCCACCTTCACCAGAATCGGAATCTGGTCCAACGGTGCACTCGCTACAATCGCTTGGCCGCCGTGATAAGTTTTTCCGGACCAGAAGTCTACCCAGTCGTCGCCGGCCGGCAAGACGACACTGCGGCTCACCGCGTTGGGCTGCGTCACTGGGCTGATCAAGAGCGAGTTGCCAAACAGAAACTCATCGTCGACATCCCTGAGCGCGCGGTCATCCGGATAAACAAAAGGCAACGCCTGCATGAGGGTTTCTCCGCGGTCAGTGACGCCCCATGCAGCGGAGTAGATGTAAGGCATGAGGCGGTAACGAAGCTGATCGTATTGAGTGAGGATCCTCTCTACGTCGGGACCGTAATTCCACATCTCAGTTTTGGATTGATATCCGTGGATTCGAAAAATGGGGCAGAAGGTTCCGAACTCAAACCATCGAATGAGGAGCTCATGGTAGGCTTCCGACGTGTATTGGTCGGATGGCCGGAAGAAGCCGCCAATATCTGTCGTCCAGTAGGGAAAGCCGGACATCGCGAAGCTGAGACCGGCGGGAATCTGCCGCTGCAGCGTCTCCCAATTCGCCGAGATATCGCCTGACCAGGAGATGGATGCATTGCGTTGCTGCCCCGCGTAAGCCGACCGCGACAAGATTACGACCCGCTTGCTTTCGGTTGTCGCTTTTTGTCCCTTGTAGACCGCTGAAGTCTCAAACAATGGAAAAGCGTTACGCACAATCTTGCCGGGTCCCAGATAAGTATTGTCGTCCTTGAGTGGATCGCCTTCCGGCTCGGAAGCATCGAGCCACCATCCATCCAATCCATCGTTGAATAAATCATGATCGATGTCGGACCAGTAGAGTTTCTGCGCCTTCGGGTCGAACAGATCGGCCCAGCCCTCAGGCTCTTTCGCTTCGCCTGGCTCTGCGGTAGTCGCAGCGCTTTTAAGCAACAGGTTGTCATCTTTGAATTGGTGATCAACCGCTGTCTCCGCACCGAACTTCGCCCAGACTGAGATCACCATATGGAAGTTCTGGCGATGAAGGGCGCTCATCATTTCCGCGGGATTCGGATACGAGCTCTCATCGAATCTCATGGCGTTCCAGCCGTATTTACCCCAATACTGCCAATCCTGAACGAGAACATCGACGGGAATGTTCCGCTTGCGAAACTCGGCCGCCGTATCAAGAATCTCTTGCTGGCTTGAATAGCGCTCGCGACACTGCCAGAATCCGTAGGCCCAAAGAGGCAGCAGCGGAGGAGCGCCGGTGAACTCTCGATATTCAGCGATCACTCGGTTGGGCGCCGGCCCATAAAAGAAGTAGTAGTCAACCGCATCGCCGGCTTGCGACCGAAAAGTCATCGTGTCCGAAGGAACGCGCACCGATACTTCGGTAGGCCCTCTCGATTCCGCGCTCACTTTATAGGTTGTGTTCGCTGCCAGATGGATTTTGCCACCAGCAGACCATGGGAGCCACATGTTCTTGAGGTCGATGACCTTCTCATCATTCACGCTGAGCGCAAGCCTGTCTCTTCCATTGCCAGTAAGCAAGAAGCCATATTCCCCTTCCGGGCCCGTCCGAAATGTGCCCGCGCCATTTTCGTCCAGATGAATCACCTCGGTCGGCGGATTGAAATCGGTAAGCGCAGCATTGTTCCATAGCAGGCCGTATCCGTTCGTCGAAACTAGAAATGGTATCGCAATGTTTGTATTTGCCTGCAGCAGCCGAATCGGGATGTCGCGCAGATCCAGAAATCCCTCTTGATGTTGCCCCAATCCGTATAAGGCCTCGCCAGGCGATAACAGAAAGTCCTGTCGAATTTGATGAGTGTGCAATCCGTCGACATCGACAGGCAGAATCGCGCGGCCGTCACGGCCTTGTTCGCTCAACACAGGCTGACCAGCCGCGGTCAAAAATCGCACGGAGTTCGTCGCCCGGTCAATCTCCACGTTGAGTACGCCCGTTTTGATAGTGACGGCAGAAGAATTGTTGGAGACTGTAAACGGAGCCCCTTCGCACGGACGAATCACGGCGGGCACGATCGATTTTGGAAACTCGTTCGTAAGACTTACTTCGACTCGAATGACGCTTGCAGAGCAGACAATCAGGCGGAGTGCGCCACTGGAAGAATGCAGAGTGATGCCATTTGAGCTCCGCTCCATTGCCTGCGCATGGATCTGGAGCGGGTATGCAAGAATGTTGCATACGGCTGCAGCGAAACAAACATAAAGCGTTCGCAATGTCGACATCAGTTGTCACTCCTCGAATCGTCGTGAGGAAATCTGCAAAGCTTAGTAGATCCCGGCTTCAAGCAACGCGGTGAAATCTCCAATTTCGCTCCAAAAAATGCAGCCTGCTCGCCAATCTTGGATCTCGACTCAAACGTGCAACTGATTACTGCCGGGTGGTATCTGTGGGGAGTTGTTCGATCACCGTATGTGCCTGATCATCCCAACGCTTTCGCAGCTGCTGCGACATCCGAATTTCTTCTTCAGCGGCTGCCTTGTCACCGGATTTCTCGTAAAGCCGGGCTAGTTGATAGTGGATGCTTCCATCTTCATCGCTCGCCAATCCCATCTTGTACTCCGAGATTGCCGCTGAAACGCGGTCCGTCGCCGCATAAACCTGTCCAAGTAATACGTGAAGCCTGGGCATGAGACTTGGATCGAGGCCATTGCAGTTGGACAGGTACGCTTCGGCCTCATCAAATTTGTGTCCCTGCACCAGGATTTCGCCCGCGAGCAAATTCGCTTCCGGATCCTCCGGCACTTCCGACAAGAGAGACTTCGTAATCGCGAGCGCCTCATCTGTCTTGAGCTCGGTGAACAGCACAATGGCCAGGTTGAGCCGTGCGCCGCGGCTTGTCGCATCGATCGCGAGTGCTTTTCGGTACTCGCCCTCTGCCTCGCCCCAGCGCCGCTTTTCACGGAACACATCTCCTGCAAGAACATGCATCCGAGGAGAGTCGGGATCGATCTCGCCGGCCCGGGTGAGCGATGCGACCGCCAGCTTTTGATCGGCCTTGGTCTCCCAATACAGACCTTGCACTTGCGTCCTGGGATTTGCTTTTTGGCGCTCAGCGGCCTTCGATGTCGTGACGAAATCGCCCGCGTAAAACGAGCAGGAAGCGAGGAGTTGCAGATGAGCGCTGTCGAGCGTTGCGAGCGCCGGCTTCAGGGCCTGATCGCAAGCGCGATATTGTCCTGCCGCATCAAGCGCAGCGGCATCTGCCGGCAACTGCGCGCGCGGCGATTCAGTTGATCCACCCTCATCAAATTCAGCAGCAGGCGGTGTCGCAGAAAGTAACGCTTGTTCAATGGCAGAGCTAAGGTCGATTGCCGGATTTCCAGTTCCCTTCTGCTCGCGTGCCAGATCGGCCAGCGATTTTGCTTCGTCGGCCGATAAAGCGCCGCGAAATAGATCCAAGTTCGACTCGACGAATCCGGCATCGTTCGCGGCAATCGAATCAAGAGCTTTGAAGGCCGCATCTGAATGACCTTCGGCAGCCTCCGCGACTGCGATGCCAAGCGGCGCCAGTCCACAATGGCTACTGGTCCGAGCCTCTGCTTCGAATTGCTCGCGCGCATCGGCAATCTTTTTCTCGCGAAGCAGCGTAATCCCGAACTCAGCATGAGCACAGGGGAGAGCTGAAGCGGAAGCGGTCGCAAGTTTATACGCGTTTTCCGCATCGAGAAACTTACCCTGCTCGGCATAGGTCTCCGCGGCGCGCAAGCTCGCATAAGGCGATTGACGATATGTCGAGGTCAGCACGCGCGCGTCGTTATCCACCTGTTGCAGATACGCGGTCCCGAGCCCGAGCCATGCGTCTCCATTGTTCGGGGATAATCGCGTTGCCTGGCGGAAGGCTTCAACCGCGCGGTCGTCGCGGTCGAGCATCGCGTAAGCCTTCCCCAGAGAGAGTGCTGCCAGTGGATCCTTCGGATTCAGCTTTGTGGCAGTCTCCAAAAGCGGAAGGGCCGCCTCGGGTTTTTGAGTCTTAAGGTATTCAATGCCGAGGAACAATTGCGGCACATAAAGAGATGGCTTCAGATGTATCGCCTGCTTAAAACTCTGGATGGCGTCAGCAGATCGTCCTAATTCGTAGTCCATGAGGCCCAGATTGGCCCAGAATTCCGGAACGGCCGGATCGAGCTCCGTTGCTTTGCGATACGATTCCGCCGCGGCACTAAAATCTCCCCGCGCCTGTTCGTCCGCGGCAGCTGCAAGGAGAGAGCGAAGAGCCTGTTCCTGATCTTGAGCAACAGCTATCCGGCTTACGTAAAGCATCGTGAAAGGAATGGCGAGGAAGAGAATAGCCCACTTCACGTCGACCCCAGAGTTCTTCTTGGCGGGTGAACGGGCGGCGCGCAACATCTGCAGGAAGACCATTGCATTGTTGTAAGCTATTGACTTCATTGCGTCCAATCGCGGCCCGCTTGGCTCCAGCCGCCCTGGGATGTTGTTCCAGATCGCCGTCTTGACACTCGTACAGAGTAAGCGATAACTTTACTGCTATTCGCAAGGTACAGCACGGTACTGTTCGAGAGCGATCATGAACGAAATACGGACCTTGTCAACGCCAATTTGGTGGAGTACAGTACCGCGAGATCGGTCTTAACGTTGAGGGGCAGTGATGGAGCACGCTGTTGAGACCAACGACACGCGGCAGCGCGGGGCAGCTTCCCGGGAGATCCCTGCGGCAGAGATTCAGGAAGCGCTGGAAGAAATCCTCGTCAGCGTTCCCTTCCGCTCCAGCAAGCAATCGCAGCAGATGCTGCGCTATATTGTCGATCAGACGCTTTCAGGGCACGGGCAACTGCTGAAAGAACGAGTGATCGGCGCAGACGTCTTTGGCCGGCGTCCGGACTACGACACAAATTCTGACCCGATCGTGCGAGCGAGGGCGGCGGAACTTCGAAAGAGGCTCGCTCAATTCTACGTGGGAGCCGGCGCTAATAGCGCAATCCGAATTGAGATCAGTCCCGGTTCTTATCAGGCGTCGTTCTCAACTTCGACCAAGCCGGTTGCGGCGCCATCGGAGTTCCCCAACACAGAACCCATCGATCATCCAAGAACAGAGCCCGGACCGGTACATGTCTCCATTCCCGAAGTAAATGTCCGCACCACGATCGATTCTGACCCCACGCCTCGCCATAACTTGCGGAATTGGGGCCTCGCCATACTTTGCGCCCTTCTTCTGGCGTCGTCTCTTTGTCTGTTCTGGCCTGAGAGTCCTGTTCAGCAATTCTGGGAACCGATCTTGGCGGCGTCGAATCCAGTACTGATCTATACCGGGTCAAATCCCGTCTACTTGCCGAGCCACGAGTTGGTTGAAAGGTACAGGGCAACCCACAAACTCGATGAACTCGACGCACAAGGACATGAATTTCTGGTTCCACTTACTCCTGATCAAAAGCTCTCCTTGAGCGATCTTATTGCCGTTAGAGACACTTATGTAACCCTTGGGGACGTCTCGGCAAACGTCGCTGTGGCTGCATTCCTGGCGCGAAAAAAGCGGAGCTTCGATCTTCGCTCTGGAGAAGACGTCGTATTTGGAGATTTTCGCCAGTCGCCATGCGTTTTGATCGGCGCTTTCAATAACGGGTGGACCATGCAAATGACTGGCGATCTCGGATTCGTCCTGGGCCCTGGGCTAACGATCCGTGATCGATCGGACGCAAGTCATCGCTGGGTGACACTGTATTCCCCCGATGGCAAAGTCGCGATCGACTATGCGATTGTGGCTCGGCTTCCGCACTCGAACACCGGCGCGCCCCTTGTTGCCATCGCCGGAATCACGCAAAGCGGAACTCGTGCGGCAGCTGAATTCATCACCAATCCACAGGAAATCAAAGAGCTGATCAAATCAGCTCCAAAAGCATGGGCCAGCGAGAACGTGGAATTCGTTTTGCAGACAAAAGTCGTCAACGACATTCCCACGACGCCTTCTGTTGTAGCTGTGCGCTATTGGTAAGTTCCCGCACTAATCATCGAAATCGAGGGTGGCGAAAAGCTGGCACCTACGGACTCTCGTGCCGGGAATAGCCCGCCGCGCCCCGATCCACCTCGCCTTCCTGCAATCACACGATCCGGAACGAATAGGCGTATTGACAGGGCGGTTGGTCTGGTAACTGGATCTCGAGACCCTGCGCAGTCCGCGCCCATTTCAATTCGGAATTCACTCCAAGCAGTTCCACCTTTCGAATCTGACGAGGATAGTTTGCGGAGTTTTCAGCAAGCGACTTGACGACCATCTTCCCATCGGTTGGCCAGCCCAGTGCAATCGCGTACAGAGCATCGCCCTTTGTCGTGAATCGTATGTCCGTGCGTTGGAACTTGAGCCGGTTCAACTGATACATCGGCAATTCCCGGGCCGCTTCTGTAGCGGGACCTTCGCCGTAGATCGTCCAGGGGCGCGTCCCTTTGATTGCTTCAGAGTTCACTTGCTGCCAATCGGCAAGCTCGCCCAGGAACGCGATCTCATCGCTGTCAGGTTGCCCATGGCCGGGGAGTGGAATGTTCAGCAGAAGATTGCCGTTCTTGCTGATAACGTCAACCATCAGAGGAATCATCAAGGAAGCCTTCTGGTACGAGTGATTCTCAAAGACCCTACGATCGTAGTGCCAATGCCCGATGCAAGCTTCCGTTTGCCAGGGCTTTTCCTGACGCGTGTCGGCTAATGTCATTTCAAAGTCGCGGGTGAGTGTTCCCCACACCGGCTCGGGAACTTCTTTCAGATCGAGAACTCCCTCAAGGCGCCCGCCATGCACCTGTACATTCTTGTTGTAGTAGTAAGCCATGATCTCCGGCGCCAAGTCCGGTATTCCCAGCCAGACAGCCAGGTCCGGCGCACCAGGTCCGCCGCGATCGAAGTTGAACTGCGCTCCGTCGTCAAAATTCAGAATGTCAGGCGCATAACTGTCGATAACGTCCTGAACGCGCAGCAGGAACTGCTGCACAAACTCCGGGCACGGGCTGCCTTTCGCATGAGGCTTCCCATTAATCATCTGAGGATCTCGGCCCGCCCACCACTTGCCTTTCCCGTCGGCGATCGTCTGCATGCCGTCGAATGGAACTCCCGCGAGCGGCCCGGTTGTGTCGCTCTTATAGCGCACGGGAAGAAACTCATCCCATACCCGGTGCGGGGTCCCGTGATAACTCACGCCGAATCGCAATCCGTTGGACCGTGCAACTCTGGCCCAGGTTCCCAAGATGTCTTTCTTCGGCCCGATGTTTACGCAATTCCATGGCTGATGCTTTGAATTCCAACAATCGAAATTGTCGTGGTGTGTCGCCAAAGCCACTAAGTACTCAGCTCCCGCGCGCTTGTATAACTTGATGAGCGCCTCCGGGTCCCATTTCTCCGCTTTCCACAAATGACAAATGTCTTTGTATCCGAACTTCGATGGATGCCCGTAAGTCTTCACGTGGTACTCATATTGAGCCGTTCCCTGGATGTACATGTTTCGCGCATACCAATCGCCCTGTTCCGGCACGCACTGCGGGCTCCAATGGGCCCAGATTCCGAACTTTGCATCACGAAACCAGTCGGGGCAACGGTAGGACTTCAGAGACTCCCAATACGGAAGGAACGGACCATTCGGAATCGTTCCCTGAAAAAACGGCGAGTTACCAACAGCTTTCGCCATCTGGGAAAGTGCAATTTTGGTGATTGTGCTCGCTACAAATTGCCTGCGGTTCATCGATTTAATCTCTCCCTTAACTTGTTGGGTATTCTTCGATACTCGTATCGTTCCCGTCGCCAAAGTGCCGCACCTTACGATTGATACTCAGGTTCGAAATCAAAGTAGCACGGTCGGCTCATGCGCCTTTTGTCAATTCCTCTGCGTCCGTAGATTGATAGTCTCTTCTTCACCTGTGTAGTGCACAGTCTGGTCCGGTTGATCCGTCGGATCCAGTCCAACGCCATGGCCAGGCCTCACGACGACAACCCGAAAAGTCCGGTCCTTGAGCATCCCCGGGAAATTGCCGCTTCGCGACCCAATGGTCAATGTTTGCAAAGAGTCGTTCCAAGTGATTGGAATCGTGGCATATACGCCCTTCTCGTAGTCGTAGTTGTCGTTCTCGTCCTCATACAGAACAAAGGATCCATTCGCGCCAGGGTACACCCTCAACTCAATCGGATCTTCGGGCTTCTGCGTCGCATATTCCATCGTGGGTCCGAGAGGAAGAATGGCTCCTGCGCGCACAAACAGAGGAATCTGCTCCAGTGGAGCATCTACATCGAAGTGTTGGTTACCCGCAACCTGTTCGCCTATCCAGAAGTTCGTCCATTTTGCTGCTTCCGGTAAATAGACTGACCGCCGATCGGCAAGGGTCGTGATCGGAGCGACCATAAGTGCCGAGCCGAACATGTATTGATCGCCAACATCATCGACGTTTCGATCGCCCCGAAAATCCATAACCAGCGGACGCATCATCGTACTGTTGTTATGGGTCACTCGCCACGCTTCCGAATAAATATAGGGCAACATGCGATAGCGGAAGTTATCGTACATGAGCAGGTACTTATACGACAGCGGCCATTTCCACATCTCCGTCTCAGTCTTATATCCATGAATGCGAAGGATGGGACAAAAGGTGGAGTACTGAAACCAGCGAACCAGCAACCGGTTATAGTCTTCTGACGTGTATTCATCGTCAGGACGAAAGAATCCGCCTGTATCAGTTGTCCAATAGGGCATACCGCCGACAGAAAGATTCAGGCCCGCTGGTATCTGCTGGCTGAATGCTTGCCAGCTCCCATGGACATCTCCGGACCACGTGACTGCGGCGTATCGCTGAAATCCGAGAGTCGCGGTTTTGCCCAGTTGTACCACCCGCTTGGTTGGATCCGTGGCTCGCTGGCCTTCGTAAATAGATTGGTTGGCAGCCTGAGGATAGTAATAGGTGTAGGGGTTTCCGGATACATAACCCAGGTTGTCAACATACACCTTGTGGTTCCTTACCTGGCCGTTGACTTCTTCGCCGTCCTGCCACCATGCGTCCACACCAAGATCGAACATGTACCGCTTGAGAAATTGCCAACGAATACTACGCCCGTCGGATGAAAGCTCATTCACATATCCGGTGTCTTCGATTTCGCCATGATGCTTGGCCAGATCATCCAGAACCTCGCCTTTGGGATCAGCCCATACCGAGATCATGTAGTGAAAGTTCAGCTCGTGGAGTTGCTTGATCATGCCGGCAGGATCCGGGTAAGCCGTTGGATCAAATTGATACGATCCCCAGCCCCATTTGCCCCAGTATTGCCAATCCTGAATGATCAAATCCACTGGAATATGGCGGCTACGAAATCCCTCGGCAGCATCGAGTGTTTCCGCTTGACTCGCATAGTGTTCGCGGCACTGCCAGAATCCATACGCCCATTTGGGAAACATCGGAGCGGTTCCGGTAAGCGTTCTGTATCCGTCCACGACCTTATCGAGGTTAGGGCCATAAATGAAGTAATAGCTGATTTCGTTGCCAACTTCGGACCGGAACACCGATGTGTTACCCAAGAGCCTGCCATAGAGCTTCGCGGTCTTGCCACCGCCGAGCAGCTTCACCGGGTAACTTTCACCCGCGGTAAGCTGGGCCTTAACTACAGACGTGTATGGCACCCACATATTCTTATCGTCGTGGACGATCTTGTCACCGACGGCGATTCCAATTTCGCCGGCTCCGTCACCGCCTCTCGCGAAAAATACATAGTCTCCGGTTGTTCGAGCTGTAAACTTCCCCTCCCGGCTCGAAGGATCTAACGCGATCTCCTCATCCTCATTCACCGGGTTAAATTCAGTCAGCGACTCGTTATCCCAAACCACTCCGTAGCCGCGGCTGGAAACCATGACGGGAAACCCACCGATAATATTCTGGTTAATCAGATCGATCGGCATTCCCCGCCAGTTCCATACTCCGTCCTGCCCTTCCGCAAGGCCATAAAGCGCTTCATACGGCGGGGAAAGGAACTCCTGCTGCACGTGGTAAGTGTCCTCATGGTTCACCGTCGCCTTCTGCATCGCTTTCCCGCCGTTTTGCGGCTCAGCGAGTATCTGATTCCCCGCCGGACTCTGAAATGTCACTGCCCCTGATTTGCGATCCACAATCACTGACAGCTTGTCTCCGGAAAGGGTGACACTTTTCGAGGTCTCAATGAGTTTGAGAGGTGGATTGTATTGTTCCTCGCATCCGATTACTGCGAGGCTTTTGTCGGTGGGAGATTTGTTGCCTGGAGCATAGGAGACGTGGACAATGTTGTCGCTGCAAAAGTGAACGATCATCACTCCCGGCCGCATCCTGAATGCCGTTCCTCCTGCGATCCTATCGGCCGATTGCACCGGGATCGGAGCCGCCGGCGTCATGGGAATGAGATTGGTTTCTTTGTAATCCACATCCTCTCGCTCTTCCGGGTTGTCCGTGCCGGCAGAATTTGCAACCGGTATTTGCGTCGATCTAGCGGAGGTTTGCCCTTGGCTTCGCATTATGAGCCAATGAGCGCAGCAAACAGCGATAACCAACGCGACACTGAGTTTCCGCATGCGTCCTGAACGCTTTGGTCGATTGGTCTTGCATTCGATGCCGAACGTCGACATGGTGACTCCTGAGCTTAGTGGCGGGAACGTAAGGGTGAATCTCATTCAGAGAATGAACCTGTTTGAATCGGTCCGAGGTTCCCGCATTGCTTGGCGACAAAGCCCCGAGAATCCGCGCGCACAAATACGGCGATTCGAAAGAGTGTGAAGATGATTTGTTCCCTAAGTTAGTCCGCCAAAAAAGCGCAAATCCTCCGGATTGAGCTGAATAAACCTCAGCCCGGAGGAATTGAAGGGTTCTGCGTTAGCGCTTCTGCCTGGCGATCGCATTCACATTGGTCCGTGAACGCGATCGCCGAGCAATGAATAGGTATTGCTTTCCTCGAGGAGGGCGCGACTTTAAAACGTTATCTTCGCCACCCCCTGCATTTGCCTCGCTCCCTGTGTACTTGAGGCCAAGCCCATGGTTGGGCTTCCGACTCCGGCACTGGGTATGCCGAAATTGGGGTGGTTGAAGGCATTGAACATTTGCACGGCGATCTGCAGCCGCAATCTTTCCTTCAAAGTGACCCACTTGCCAAACGTCAAATCTTCATCCACGTATCCCGGCGATCTCAAGTTAGAGAAGTAACGGGGAGCATTGCCAAAAGTGAAGTCCGGTGGCGCCGCGAAGGCCGCCGGGTTGAAGAAGCAATACTTCGTTCCCACCTGAATGACCGGAACTCCGCTGGTGCCGCCGCAATGACCGCTCTTGAATGGCTGACCCGTCAAATTGGCATGCTGGCCGCCGCCAAAAACAGAGGCGGAGTTTCCGCCCGCGCCAATCGACATCGGGAACCCACTCTCTACGAAAGTAATTCCCGATACTTCCCAGCCCCCGGCGATCGTATCCTCTACAACGTTCATGCTTTTGCCAAACTGCTTGCCCCGACCGAAGGGCAGTTCATAGACGTAGTTCAAGACCAAGGACTGTGGAATATCGTCGCCGTCCACTGACCAATCCGCTTTCAGGTTGTAGTAATTGCGAATCGTCGAGCCGCCCTGGTCGCCGTTGATTGAACCCCATTCTTCCGGGCCACCCGTATCGGAGAGGAACTTGGAGAAAGTGTACGAGGCGGTAAAGATCAGGCCGGCTCCAAAACGGTGCTTGAAGCTTGCCTGCAGTGCATCGTACTCATTAATTCCAACCGGTTCGCCCTGAGCCGACACAGACCCGCAGTATTCCGGATAAGGCAGCAATGACTGCGCAACCGTATACGGACAGCTTGGAGGCGTCAGGCCCAGGCTGCTTAATGCGGTGGCGTAGGGGTTTGTGGGCAAAGTGTTATTCAGCGCAGCACCCATGGAGAGGTAGCTTGGATTCAGCTGGCCATAGTTCATGCCGCCAAGAGTAATGTGCCTTCCGCGGCTACCCACATAGTTGATATCGACGACATCGTTGGGCGTAAAGGCGTATTGGAAGCCAAAGCTGAATTGCTGTGTCATCGGTTCGGGGCGGTTCCGGTCAACCACGCTCGGGCTCTGCCCGACACTGGTTAACCCTGCCAGCGCGTTTCCGGTAACCGGCACCAGTCCCGTTTGAAAAGCCTTAGCAAGCGGAGTGAGAATGTGGATGCCGTCGGCCGATGAGGTCCACACGCCAGATGTCGAGTAGCCTGGGTCAGGTCCATTGCCGCCGTAGAAGTTTCTTGCGTAGTAGATCCCATAACCGCCGCGGAAAACAAGTTTCGGCATCACTGCATACGAGAAGCCGATGCGCGGCGCAAAATCTTTCAAATTGACGTTCCACAAGCCGCGATCCCCGGGATGGTTGTAGACGAGTTCACCATAAACTGGAATCCCGGTTGTCACGCTGATGGGATTGAGCGCGTGCAGATCGAAATAGGCCTGTTCGTCATGCCGTGCTGTCGTCGGCATTTGGAGATCGTACCGGAAGCCAAGGTTCAAAGTGAGATTCGACCGTGCCTTCCAGTCGTCCTGAATGTACATGCCATGCATGTAATACGTAGGAGCCGGATAAGCAGTAAACCCTGTGGAGCCTGCCGAACCGGATCCGGGGTTGCCGGCGCCCGCCAAAAACGAAGCGAGCGCGTCTCCGGCGCTTTCGCCGGCCAGGTTCGACGGGTCAGGACCGGCCGTCATTTGGTTACTGAAATTGAACACCGTCGGAGTGAGACGGCCGCCATCGTCTGTCTGCCGAACGCCCAAATATCCAACCGAGATGGATTGAGTTCTCAGAGACTTGTTTGTGTCGACGGTCAGGCTTTCATTTGTCTTCGGGAAGGTGGCTTCGCCTGAGTTTTGTGTCGCACCCAGCGGAGCATAGAATCCGGAGCCACTAAAGGTGTTCCCAAACTCGACCTGCGGGAACTGGGGCGTCCAGGAGTCGAGAGTGCTGGGCAGCCCGAGCGAAGAAGGCTTGAATGGAAAGCCCTGGACCACGTTGCCCCCTGGGTTCCGAATGAAGAACAGGGTGCTCGATAAAACGAAGGTCGGCGAAAACACGTGGGAATACCCCAGCACGCCAAACATGCGGTTGTTCGGGTCAAACACGTACGGCCCCGCAACATCGTTGCCGTAGAAGGCCCCGGTTTGCACCTTTCCCTCGTGCTTATTTGAGAATTGCCCGTAGATCCGGTTGTTGGTGTTGATGTTTTGATCGATGCGAATTCCCCACTCGTTGGAAGTCGTCGGGGCGCTGACTGTTGTGTTGAAGTTATAACCGCCGCCCGGACTCTTTGGCGCAGGCCAGTAGTTGCCAGTGGCGAATTTATTTGCCAAGGCGTCGATGGCCCCCAAACCGGTGGTGGGTATCTTGTTTCCCGGATAAGGATCACGGACATATCCGCTCGCGGATCCAATGCCGGTACTCCCTTCCGGGCAAGTCTCGACCGAGTACGGATTGTAGATCTGGCCTTGATACACCGTTCGGCCCAGGCAATCCTTGCCCAATACAGTCGTTGTAAGCTCCGATGAGAAATCGCCGCCGAGCTGCGCCGAGGTTGGCACTTCCGCGCTGTAGCTCAGCCCTCCGTTGAGCCGCAAGCCTTCATAGTTGAAGAAGAAAAAGGTCTTGTTCCGCTGCTTATAAATTCCCGGAATGTACAACGGACCGCCGACTGCTGCTCCAAACTGATTGCGATGGTCGTCGGGTCTCGGTGTACCAGCAAGATTATTGAAGTAGAGATTGGAATCCAGATTCTGGTTGCGGATATATTCGTCGGCGAGGAAATGGAACTCTGGCGTTCCGGCCTTGGTCGTCATACTGATCACATTGCCGGTGCTGAATCCATATTCGGCTGAAAACGAATAGCTCGTCACCTTAACCTGATCGGTATCTTCCGGTGGCGGAACATACAGAATTCCTCCCCAGTCCTGGGACGTGTCGTAGCCGCCCTCCAGCAGGAACAAATTGGTGCCGAAGTAGCCACCTCCGAAATTCAGGAAGGAGTAATCCTGATCGGCGGTATCTTCACTTCCGCCCGCCGCGAGCAATTGCCGGTCGCCCTGCACGTTCACCGCGGAATCCAGCGTCACAAAGGAGAGCACGTTTCTGAGATTGAGCGGAAGCTCTTCAATTTGCTTGGAAGCTAGCTCCGTGCTGATGTCCGCGTCTTGAGTCTGGAGCAACGGACCGCTCGTGTTCACGGTGATCTGTTCGCTGGTGCCAATCTTGAGGGTGATCGCCACGTTCACCGAATCGCCAGGCGTAAGAACAATCCCGTTCTGCTTGGTCGTTTCGAATCCCGGAGCGCTGGCTTCAAGAACATAGGTACCTTCCGGAAGCAGAGCGAAGGAGAAGTCCCCCTCCGGACCAGTCGTGTCGACTCGGGTGATACCGAGATCGGGGTTGGTCAGCTTCAATGACGCTTTCGGAACTCTGGCCCCGGCCGGATCGGAAATCGTACCTGACAAAGAGGCCGTCATACTTTTCGATTGCGCCTGGAGTTTCGAAAGGAACGTAAGTCCGATGGCCGTCATCAGAACCATCAAAACTACGAAACGGATTCTGGTCATTTTGCCTCCTGGAATTCTTCTTTGCTGGTCTCGCTTGTGAGTTGGCCTTGGTCTTCGAGGAAAGACCTAAGCCCCCGCAGATCGATGGATCGGGGTGGTGCTGCCTTGACAGACCCCCACAGAATCACCCTTTTCAAGCACGGTGGAAGTAAGCGCTAACTTTATGGTTATTGGCAAGGTACAGTACGGTACTGTTCGAGAGCATTCTCCAACAAAATGTGTACTTTGGGCTCGCCCGTCAGCAGGATGACCGCACCGTGGCCAAGTGGGCAGCGCGCCTTTGCGGACGGCTCATCGCCTTGTTTGACGCCCAATCGGTCTGCTAATGCCTGCGCGAGAATTCCGCCACCATCGTCCCTCGGAAATGAGAAAACGCCGCCGTGCCGTTTCAATTGAGATCGAACGGGCAAATCACCGATTCAGGCACGCAGTCGCTCTCGGGGGAACCGCTAACTTTAGCATTATCGGCGCGTATAATCGGGTTGGCCAAAGTGTTATGAACCATCGCCTGGTTGGCCCGTCACTCGGGTTGGCGGCGAGAGCCGGCGGAATCGAAGACAATGCCCCTTCGCGCTAAGCTCCAAGTGATCGTTAGGATTCACCTAAGTAGCCTTCTGGTGGTCGGACTGGTCTGGATATGGTCGCCAGGCCTGTTGGCTCAAGAATCGCCGGCGCCGCCCAAGGCAACCACACAATCGAACGCGGGAAGCTCCGAGAGTTCTCCACAGAAAACTCCAGGCGGGATGGCTGCTGGAAGTCCGCATGAAGCCATCTTCGACAATCAGCACCGGCCCATCACCGCCGGCGGATTCGTCACGAGGGGTCCAGTCGTATTTCAGGATCTCGCGGCAAAGGCTGGCCTCACACAGTGGCATCATACGGCCGGCACTCCAGAGAAGCGCTTGATCGTGGAGGCTAAAGGCCCCGGTGTTTGCCTGCTGGATTACGACAACGACGGCTGGCTCGATATTTATCTCGTGAACGGTTCCACTTACGACGCTCTTGCCGGCAAGGCCACTCCTCCGCATGCCGCTCTCTTTCGCAACAATCATGACGGAACTTTCACAGACGTGACACAAAAGGCTGGGGTGGCCAATGACCGCTGGGGATTCGGCTGCGCCGTCGCAGATTACGACAACGATGGCTGGCCGGATCTTTACGTCACCAACTACGGCAAGAATCGGCTTTACCGAAACAATCACGACGGAACCTTTACCGATGTCGCGGAGCAGGCGGGCGTGGCGCTCGGAACCTGGTCAACAGGCGCAACTTTCGGCGACTACGATGGCGATGGCCATCTTGACCTTTTTGTTGCCGGATACCTGCAGCTCGATCTCGCAGATTTGACTCAGTCCGGAGGTCAGCCCGGCTCTTTGGTCTGCCAATTTCGCGGAGTGCATGTGATGTGCGGCCCGCGCGGACTGAAAGGCGAGCATGACCATTTGTTTCATAACAACGGCGACGGCACGTTTACCGACGTGAGCAAAAAGCTTGGTGTTGACGATCCTAATGGCTATTACGGATTGGGCGCGCTCTTTGCGGACGTCAACAACGACGGCAAGCCGGACTTGCTGGTGGCGAATGACTCCACGCCAAACTATCTCTACATCAATAAAGGGGATGGAACTTTCGAGGAAGACGCCTATCTGAACGGCTATGCGCTGAATGCGGACGGGCGAGAAGTCGCCAACATGGGTATCGCCGTTGGCGATTACGAGAACAACGGTCACCTGTCGGTCGTTAATACTACCTTTGCCGACGATTACAACGTGCTCTTTCGGAATGATGGAACCGGCCTGTTCGACGATGTCGGCTATCAGGCCGGAATCGCGCAGCCCAGCATGCCGTTTGTTAGCTTCGGAGATGGGTTTTTCGATTACGACAATGACGGTTGGAAGGATCTGCTGATCATCAATGGCCATGTTTATCCGCAGGCGGATCAGCATCCGGATTGGGGTCAGAGTTATGCCCAGCGTCCGCTGCTCTTTCACAACTTGAAGAACGGCAAGTTCGAATTGGTGCCGGCAGTGGAGGGTACCGGCCTCACGGAGGTGATGGTGGGCCGCGGGGCGGCGTTCGGCGACATCTTTAACGATGGCAAGATCGATGTAATTGTGAACACTATGGACGGAGTTCCAGTCCTCCTGCGCAACGTGAATCCGGATCACCATCACTGGGTCGAACTGAAGCTGATCGGCGGACCGAAGAGCCCGCGCGACGCAGTTGGCTCGACTGTCTATCTCAACGCCAATGGAATGCGCCAGCGCGAAGATGTTCTGAGCGGCGGCAGTTATCTTTCCTCGAACGATATGCGCGTCCACTTCGGTCTGGACGACGCCACCGATCCTGGCACGGCAGAAATTCACTGGCCATCAGGCGTTAAAGACACAATCAAGCTGCCAGCCGTTGATCGAATTTTTACGGTCACGGAAGGCAAAGGACTGACCGGAGAACCTTGATCTTCGCGTGGCGCTTCCTGCGAGCAAAATGGCGCTCATAGAGCAGCCATCCCCTACGACACGCCTAGACATCGGAGTTTTGACGACACACATTTTCAAGGCTCGAAGTCAGAAACAAACTTGTCAACAAATCGCGGTCATTTCTGACTGCCTGTGTCTTTAATCGTCAGTGGGGGAGGCGTTGTATGTCACCACCTAGAGCCCTTAAATGTCATCGCTACGGGCTTCTCTACCAACCAAATGGTCGAGGAAAGTTCTTCGTACCGAGTGCTATGCTTTGGAGGTATGTACGACCAGATTGAGCGCCTGATCGACCTCACCGACGCCTCGCTGAATCATCTCTACGACATGAGTGTGGATGAAGCGCGTGCGCTCGTGCTCGACGGACCTGCAGAGAATGTGAATCGGATTCGCGGATCGTTCGCTCTCGTTGCCAAGCGCGGCCGGACGGTGCGCATGGCGCGCTCGCTCGACAGGCCGTTGCGTTACTTCCTGGCAAAGCGTAAAGAAGGTCCGGCGCTCATTGTCTCCGATCGCATCGACAACATCTACGAGTGGCTCACGAGCGAGGGACTCGGAAATCAGTTCCGGCCAAACTACACCCGCATGGTGCCCGCGCACTATGTGGTTGAATTGCAGCTTGTCGGCTGTCCCGATCCGGATCCCGTGTACGAACGCTTCTTTACTCCGGTAACGGATTCGCTGCCGCCCGATCTCGACATCATCGGCAAAACGTATATCTCGGCGCTCGCGGAAGAAATCTCACAATGGCTTCGGTCGATTCCGCAGGACGCGCCTATCGGCGTCTGCTTCTCCGGCGGAATCGATAGCGGCAGCGTGTTTCTGGTCACGTATCACGTCATGCGCAAGTTGGGCATGAGCCCCGCGAGGTTGAAGGCTTTTGTGCTCGATCTCGGCGATGGCCCGGATCTCGCCCAGGCCCGAAGCTTCATGGAGTCGCTCGGGCTCGCGTTATTTCTGGAACCGATCGAGAGCAACTCATCGGCTCTCGATGTGAACGAGACCATACGTGTCGTGGAAGATTACAAGGCTCTCGATGTCGAATCGGCGACCATGGCGCTTGCGCTCGCGAAGGGAATCCGTGAACGCTACCCCGATTGGCAATACCTGGTCGACGGAGACGGCGGCGACGAAAATCTGAAGGATTATCCGATTGAAGCCAATCCGGAACTCACGATTCGCAGCGTCATCAATAATCCCATGCTTTATCAGGAAGGCTGGGGCGTTGGAAAAATCAAGCACTCGCTCACATATAGCGGCGGCCTCAGCCGCTCGTACACGCGTACCTACGCAACCGCACGCCGCTTTGGCTTCACGGGTTTCAGCCCTTACACCAAGCCCAATGTCATCGCAGCGGCTAGCGCGATTCCGTTCCGCGAGCTAACGGATTACGATGTGGATCGGCTTTACGCGTTGAAGGGCGAGATAGTCGCCCGCGGCGTAGAAGCTGTCACCGGATTGAAGATGCCGATTTTTTCAAAGCGCCGGTTTCAACATGGCGCGCTTTCTGAGGAGTCGCTGCGTGAGCGGCTGCCTCACCGTGAAGCCGATTACCGCAATCGATTCTTCTCGCTCTACCAGTGATGCAATCCTTACTCTCCGTCTATCCCGAGTCCGAGCGCGACGCCTGGATTCTCGCGCGCCGGGGCCCACGCAATTCGGTCGATCCGCTGCGCCCCTATCAATTCTTTGTTGAAGAGGAGCGCACAGCATCGGGGCAGATCGCGCAAACCGCAGCGGTTTTTCTCACTAATCGCGAATGTCCGTGGCGCTGCGTGATGTGCGACCTTTGGCGCAATACCCTCCCCGAATCGACGGCGCCTGGCGCCATTCCCGCGCAAATTGACTACGCGCTCGCGCGTCTGCCTGTCGCGCGGCAAATCAAGCTCTATAACAGCGGAAGTTTCTTTGACCCGCATGCAATCCCGCCTGAAGACCTTGAGGCCATTGCAAAACGCGTTTCGGCATTCGATCGGGTCATCGTCGAATGCCATCCGGCTCTCGTCGGAGATGCTTGTCTGGGGTTCAAGAAACTGCTCCGAGGCAGGCTCGAAATCGCGATGGGACTTGAGACTGCGCAGCCGGAAATCCTGGCGCGCTTGAACAAGCGCATGACCTTGAAGATGTTTCACTCCGCCGCAGAGTTTCTGCGCACGAATGACTTTGATCTGCGCGTTTTTATTCTCGTCAAGCCGCCCTTCATGAATGAAGATGAAGCCGTCGTTTGGACGGAACGCTCGCTGCTGTTCGCTTTTGAATGCGGAGCTTCCGTTGCAACGTTGATCCCGACGCGTGGCGGCAATGGCGCAATGGAGGCCCTGGCCGAAGCTGGCGAGTATTCGCCGCCGAAGTTGCGCACCCTTGAAGCGGCCTTGGAACGCGGTATTGCGATGCATCGTGGGCGCGTGTTTGCTGACCTGTGGGATGTGGCGGCGCGAACGGACTGTACCAAGTGCCGCGACGCAAGAATCGCGCGTCTCCGCGCTGTGAACCTCTCGCAGTCTATTCCTGAAGCAATCGCATGCGATGCTTGTGAGTAGTGTTTTGAACGCTGAATACGACATCGCGATCGTTGGCTCGGGCTTCGCTGGATCGCTGCTGGCGATGATTGCCCGCCGCCTCGGCAGATCTGTGGCTCTCATCGAAAAGGGAACGCATCCGCGAGTCGTCATCGGCGAGTCTTCCACGCCCCTGGCCAACCTGATTTTAGAAGAGCTGTGCACGCGCTACGACCTTCCGGCGCTTAAGTCTCTATCTAAATGGGGAAGTTGGCAGCAAGCGCATCCCGAGATTGCCTGTGGCCTCAAGCGCGGGTTCACTTTTCATCACCATTATCTCGGTGACGCGCATCCGCCCGATCCCGAGCGGAAAGATCAACTGCTGGTGGCGGCGAGCCCGCACAACAGGATTTCCGATACGCATTGGTTTCGCGCCGACTTCGATCACTTTCTGGTGCAGCAAGCCCAAGAGCTTGGCGTCGACTATATCGACCGCGTGTCGCTGAACCGGTTCGAAGACTGCGGCGATATCGTTCGCCTCCAGGGAGAGCGCGACGGCAACCCAGTCAAATTCCGCGCTCGCTTTGTTGTCGATGCGACCGGGCCGCGCGGATTCCTTCATCGCGCCTTGGCGCTTGAAGAGGCGGCTCTGCCTGACCTTCCGGCGACCGAGAGCCTCTACAGCCACTTCACCGGAGTCGGAAGGCTTGAAGATGGACCTTTCAGGCGCTGTGACAGTGAGCCTCCTTATCCAATCGATGACGCGGCAGTCCATCATGTCTTTCCGGGAGGATGGATTTGGGTTCTTCACTTCAATAATGGATGGACAAGCGCAGGCGTTGCAGCGACAAGCAAAATTGCGGCGCAGTTCAGGTTTGTCGAGGGCGCTCAAGCCTGGAACCGGCTGCTCGACGAGATTCCTGCGTTGAAGGCGCAGTTTGCCGACGCTCACGCTGAGCGGCCTTTTACACATATGCCCAGGCTTGCTTTCCGCAGCTCAGCAGTTGCGGGGGAGCGCTGGACGATGCTGCCTTCCGCGGCAGGATTTGTCGATCCACTTCTCTCCACTGGCTTTCCGCTCACGCTCCTTGGTGTCTCGCGCCTCGCCCAGATTCTTGAGAATCACTGGACGAGCGGGCGCTTGCCCGAGGAACTCAAGAACTACGCTGCGCAAACCGATCGCGAGCTTCTCGCAACGGCGCGGCTCATAGCGGCGCTTTATGCCAACATGGATCGATTTGACGTCTTTGTCGCGCTGAGCCTGCTCTACTTTGCTGCTGCCAGCTTTGCGGAGTCGGCGCGGCGCCTCGGCAAACCGGAACTTGCGCCGTCTTTCCTGCTCTGCACGCATCCCTCGTTCGCGTCGGCATGCGAAAGGCTCTGTGAACGCGCCCGAGTGAACCTGACCGACACAGAGGCGAACGATCTCATCGCGGAGATCTATGCAGTAATCGAACCGATCAACATTGCCGGGCTCGCAAGGCCTGAGCGTCGCAACTGGTATCAGGTTGAAGCGGACGACTTGCTGATCGCCGCAGGAAAGCTTGGCGCAACTCGCGATGAAGTGCATGCGCTCTTTGAGCAATGCGGGTTTTATCCCGAGCCCGTCGCGAATCCGCAGCTTACTCCTTGACCTTCGGAGTGAAGTCGATCGGGCGAGCCGAAACAATTCCCTTCCCTTCTTCAATTACGAGTAACTGATTCGGCTGAACATGCGACAGAGATTCCTTGCGGCCGCTCGGCCACACGACTTCAAGATTGACTTCTCGCACACTCCCGGGCCTTCCCAGGCCAAAAGTGAGTGGAAGCTCGCTCTGCGACTGATAACTCGATCCCGACTTGACCATCGCCAGCTGCCGCATGTTCGCGCCAGTAAGCAAAACCTTCGCGCCAATAGCATCGCGGTTCGATTTTGTGCCCACGAGCTTAAGCCTTAGCAGATCATTTCTATTTGCGTTGTGATTGCGGAACAGGTGTGCAGGCCCGTTGTTGGTGCTCACTACCACATCCAGATCGCCGTCATTGTCAAAATCGGCATACGCCGCGCCGCGCGCGACCATCGGCTGACGCAGCGCCGGGCCCATCTGGCTTGATACCTCCTGAAACTTACCCCAGCCAACATTATGAAAGAGCAACGGAGGTTCCGCGTAGTGGAGGTTGGGGCGCACCACGCCAATGTCGTCTGCAACGTGCCCGTTCGCGGCAAAGATGTCCAGACGCCCGTCAAGATCGTAGTCGAAAAAGAAACAGCCAAAAGTGAGCGAAAGCGCTGAGGGCGCCGCGACTCCGGCCGCCCCCGACTGATCGGTAAAAAGGCCGTCGCCATCGTTGTGATAGAGCGACATGCTTTCATCGCTGAAATTGCCGATCACCAGACTTTGGTGGCCGGAGTTGTCGTAGTCTCCTGCGTCCGAACCCATTCCTGCGCGCGCCCGTCCCGCATCGCTGAATGCAACGCCGGCCGCAAAGCCGGCTTCGGAAAATGTTCCGTTGTGATTGTTGCGATAGAGTTTGTTCGGCTGCGTGTCGTTGGATACGAAAAGATCCATCCAGCCGTCATTGTCATAGTCGAGCAGCACCACACCCAGCGATTTTCCTTTCGGGTCATAGAGTCCGCCCCGTCTAGTCACGTCTTCGAATCGTCCATTGCCCAGATTGCGAAAAAGCCGCGAGCTCTGGCCCTTGTAAACTTCGGGCGTGCAGTACGATTTGTGTTTGCCGTCGAGCGAGCAATACTGATCGGTTTTTTGCGACCACTCGGCGTAGTGCGCGACGAAGAGATCGAGCTTGCCGTCGTTGTCGTAGTCCACCCAGGCTGCTCCGGTCGGGAAGCCCGAATCTGTCAGCCCCGCCCTGGCAGTCACGTCTTCAAACTTGCCGTTGTGCATATTGCGGAATAGATGGCTGCCGCCGATTGCCGTGATGTAAATGTCGTCGTATCCATCGTTATCGAAATCGCCCACCGCGCAGCCCATGCCGTACATCTCCACGTCCAATCCCGCCTGGCGCGTGACATCGGTAAAGGTTCCATCGTGATTATTGTGATAAAGCGCGGGGTACGATTTTCCGGTGCCGTGCCCTGGCCAATCTCTGGAGTTGACGAACAGAATGTCCTGCCATCCGTCGTTGTCGTAATCGATGATGCAAACGCCGCTGCCCATCGTTTCTGGCAAATACTTTTGACCAAATGCGCCGCTGTTGTGCTTGAAATGGATTCCCGCTTGCGCGGTGGCATCGGTAAAAAAGATAGGACCCGATGGCCGGCTTGTGTTGGGCTCGATTCCTGAGGTTGCAGCCAGTGGTTCCAGCGGTTCCGCGGAACGGGCGTACGTCGACCGCAGCGAAGGGAATGCCGTGGTCAAACACAATGCACATCCAGCGATAACCAGGAGCGGAGCAAGCCTCCGCTCGGCTTTTTGGACAAACCTCTTCTGCGCAGATGATGGCGAGGGGAAGGTCATGAACGCGCTATGCGCGGACCTCCTTGACACTTGCGACCGCAGGCGCGATGGCCGCGCGTCCTCGCCGGCTATCGATGCCCATCTCAATGAGCATCGCCAGCGGCCCAACCCAGAAAAGCGCGTAGAGCGGCGCGTAAATGCTGCTGTTCAGCCGGAAAAAGAACTCGAGCACCGCGATCGTAGCGGCCACAATGCATTGCCCGACGCGCGAGCGCACTGTCGTCTTGGGGTCAGTGATCATGAAGAAGATGAAAAGCTGATACATGGGCCCGGTGATCGGGGAAACCTCTGCTTGCCACGGATCACCGGTGATGTGCGCGCGCAAAATTGAAAGCGCGATGAAGCAGATCACATACGTCAACGTGATGTGAAGGCGCTTTGCGCGCCATACGATGACCGAACCCAGCACCCAGATGACGACGAGCGAGGCGAAGTTGTTGCCCCACTGAATACTGAGCGAAGCAACAGCTTGTGACGCAAGAATCAGCATTGCGCAAATGCCAAAATTCGAAGGATTCCAGATGTGCCGCCCTCGAATCCGCAGCGCATACTTTGAAGTGATTGAAAGTGCGCTGCAAAGCGCGTACGGCCAAAAGGCGGGCGAACGTAGCAATATGCCCACGCTGATGCCGCTGATGTAGGCGCTCGCGGGATGCGGCCACTTGCCAAGTGTCACGCGCCCCAAAATCATCTCCAGCGATACGGCGGTAACGATTGCGAGCAGGGTTCTCGAATAACTCTCTAGAATTCCGAATGACAGGTTGCCGGCAAGAAGAATGAGAGTAATGAAAATGGGAGGAAGGAATGGATTGAGCCAGTTGGGGACGAGGCCCGAGCGTTTGCCGGCCGCATTCGCGTCGCCTTGCCGCTGCATCTTCACTGGTTGTGTTGTTGGCAGACTCATTGCGCTTCCTTCACAGTGTAAAGACGGTCCGATGCGAGATTGTTAAGTGTCTGCACCTCGCCCGAGGGCCAGTGGATGACCGCCTTTTCGATGCTCGGATTTTTGCCGAGCCCAAAGTGCAATCGGCGATCGTTTTCTGAAGCGAATCCGTTGCCTCCGGAAACCTGCTGCAACTGCTCTTTCCCATCCCAATAAAGAGTGACCTGTGCGCCGATGGCGCTGCGGTTGCTCTTCACGCCTTCAAGCGAGAACTCAATCCATTGGTTGTCAGGATCGACGGTGTTTTTGTAAATCAGCAGCGGACCGCGTTGGTTGGCAACAACAATATCGAGCGCGCCCGTGTTCCAAAGATCGGCGAGCGCAACCGCGCGGCCGTCGTAGGTGTCCACCGCGCCCACCGCCTGCGCCACATCCACGAACTTGCCTTCGCCATCGTTGAGCCACAACCGTTTTTGCTGGTAGCCCGAAAGGCTGCGCCCATTGAATGCGGGCCAGTTTGCGGCATCGCCAATGATGGAGCTGTTGCCTCCAGCCACTTTGGCAAAATCGTACCAGTAGCTGCGATCGCGATCGAGTGAGACGAATCCGTTCGCGAGGTAAAGATCGAGGTTGCCGTCGTTGTTGAAATCGCCGAACTGTGCCCCGAAACTCCAGCCGCCCAATTCCACGCCCAGGTCGCGCGCCATGTTGACGTACTTAAGCGTCGAACCCGATTGCGGAACCCACAGATTGTTGCCCTGGATGAGAACGCCCTCTTCGGAAATGTTTGAAACGTAAACCGAGAACTTGCCCTGATCGAAGATGTCTCCGAACGAAACATTCATGCCGCTCTTGGGCGCAAAGCCGACGCCCGCTTCCTTGCCGGCCTCGTGAAAATGCCCGTGGTCGTTGATATAAAGCTCCGACACGCCGTAGTCGTTCGCCACGAAAAGATCGGGATAACCGGTTCCGCGCAGATCTGCTGCCGCGCAGGCCAACATCCAGCGACGGCTGTCGATGCCAACCTTGGCACTCACTTCTTCAAAGTGCCCGTTGCCCAAATTGTGGAAGAGATACTTCCGTCCGCCGTTGTTGGCGTATTCAAAACTGTCCGGCATCATGCGCGTGTTGCGCAGGTTCCAAAGATTCACGTCTTCGGGATAGTAGCCGCCAACGAAAAGATCGAGCCGCCCGTCCCCGTCGTAATCGAGCCAGACAGCGGAGTTGGCATTGATCCACGGTGGCAATCCAGCCTGATCGGTCACGCGTATGAAATGCTTTCCCTGATCGTTATGAAAAAGCTCGGGCCGGCCCCACTTGATAAGAAAGAGATCTTCGTATCCGTCGTTGTCGTAATCGCCCCAAACCGCTCCCATCGAGACACCGGTTCCGGGTTGATTCACGTCGGCAATGCCCATCTGCTCGGCAACGTCGGTAAATGTGCCGTCGTGATTGTTGTGATAGAGGTGATTCTTGCTGCCGATGGCGCTATTGGTGACGTATATGTCGGGCCAGCCATCGCGATCGTAGTCCACAATCGAAACCGATGCGCCCATCGACGCTACCTCAGGCATGATTCCGTCGAGCTTGGCATCGAGCTGCGGCGCCTGATGAACAAAATCAATTCCGGCCGCGTGCGAAACTTCCCTGAGCGAAAACCCATAACGGCTAAGCGCGGCTTGCGGATCGTGGACGCCGGCGACTTTTGGACTGCTGGAAAAATGGCGCACCATCCAGGGCACGGCGAGCAGCACGGCGAAAAAAATCGTAATGAAAATGCGCGTGACGACGGCTCTTTTCATGGCGTCGTCCCGGCGCGTAGCGCGCTTCTGAAAACAGCCGGCGTTACGTATCGCGTTTGATAGGTCTGCCAGTCCTGCGGATGCTGGCGATAAACCCATTCGTCTTCCAGCGCGCCCGGGGGCGTGTCGTAGTTATCGCGCGCGTGATAGGGCAATGGTTGAACGCTGCGCGAGAAAGTGGAGTTGTAATCGCCGTCCTTCACCCAGCCGTCACCGGCAATCATGTAGTCACGCACCCAGCCCTGCGGCGGAGACGGCGGAGAAGCAAAGCGCAGTGCCAGCTCATCGCCCGCGTTCATGATCACGTAGCGATCGTCGACGTTCGACAATAATTCGCGCACATCGCCATAGCGCGTGTAAAAACCTTCAAGATCGCGCCAAATCTGGGTAGTTGCGGCCAGTTGGTTGTAGTCGGGAATCTCTGGCGACGAAGCATTCGCCTGATGGATGACCGAAAAACCGCGATAATGCAAATCGGCAGTTTGCGGGGCAAGCCGCGCGATCTTTGTCGGCGCATTGGGAAGGCCCTGCGCCCACTCAATCCGATCCCAATAAATCTCAAGATTCGTGCGCAGTCGCAGCTTATGCGGGATACCCGGACGGAATAACCCCGCCAGCTCGATGAGGCAGGTTTTGTTACGACCCGCGGGGAAACCTAGATTGGGGCGCGCGACCTTCCATCCTCCGCGACGATCTGGAATCTCGAGGCTGAGCGGCTCTGACCTTATGCCGCCCTGCGACATGGCGACGTTGACGGATGAATCCGAAGGATGCAGCCACCCTTGCGCAATCAGCCATAGAGGTCCACTTGTTGGCAGGCCGTCGCCTAGGTCGACTTCGACATAGTGGTCCCGCGTGATGCCCTGGTATTGTCCCCGGCCAAACGTGTCGAGATAGTTGCCATCGAGATTGCGCAAAGTCTCCGTTACGTCGTTGCCAAGGTCATCGACCGCACGCTCAATGGCATGCGGCTCCGCGACTGTGGTTACGGCCAACTTCACGGGCGGCACGGCAAAACGCTCGTCTGTAAAGATCTCGGTGCCAGCCGGATGATCGACCGCCATCAAGCCCAGATAGTCGTAATAATAGGTCTCCCATAGCTCTCCGGTAATGCGCAAATCGAGCGAGCCATCGCGCGGTTCGAGATCCTTGCCTGGAATCTTGTACCACTCCGTTGTCGCCGCAATGCGAGCGGGCCCCGTAGCATCGATGCGCAGGCCAAGCGCTGCGCCCCAAGGCACAGTGTCTTTTACAAATTGCATCGAGGTGCCATTCCAGGCGAAGAGAAACGGACACGAGCCCTTCAAGCGCTGTTCGGTGAGCACCTCCTGGTCGGCGCTGAGCGCGAACTCGGCGCGCACAGTTCCATTTGGCCAGACAATCCGCGCAACCTCTGCGCCGTTTTCGGTTCCCAGGCCGAAATGAAGTTGCGGACCATCGATCGGCTGCATTTGCAAAAGTAGCCCGGAACGAATTTCAATCTGCCCGCCAATTCCAAACGAGTTAATGCGCTGGTCGCCGGTGGCCTGGTGCGCGCGCGGCCGGATGATCTGCCAGTGATAATTCTTCGTGGTGCGGTTGACGGCGTCGACCGGCTGCCCATCGCCGGTAAGCCCGATCAAGTCGAGACGGCCTTCGGTGTTCACGGGCGCCGCATCGAACACTCGCGCGGGCCCCTGTGGAGATGAAAGCTCCGAAAAGTGCTGGTTCTCATCCGCAAGCCATATAAGCGCTCCGGTGCTTGAGTGTGCCTGGCCGACGTTTGCCAGCATCAGGTCGAAGGCTCCATTGTTGTCGAGATCGGCGACACGAAGGCGAACCTCGCCGGCCAACACCTGCGCCGGATCGGCAACCTGGAGAATTTGCCCAACGCCCCATGCGCCGTTGACACTCGCAAGACGAACAATTGATCCGCCCGCTCGCACCGCGAGGAGATCGAGAATCCCGTCGTGGTTCGCGTCGGCTGTGGCAATCGCCTTTACATCGTTGAATCCCGCCGGCAGCGCAGCATCTTTAAAATTGCCCAGCCGCTGATTCATGAAGACATGCAGACGCCCCGCGCCATCAATCAGCGCGGCATCGGGATTTCCGTCGCCGTCGAGGTCCGCCCATACGAACTGCCGTATTCCAGAAATCGCGGCAAAGGGATGGATCGCGGCGAAAGTGCCGTTGCCGTTGTTGCGCAGAACCGTCGGCAGGCCCGCGGCAGTACCCAGCACAATATCGAGATCGCCATCAGCTTCAATATCGACGGCCCAAGCCCCAGTGTATGCAGCTTGCAGGATGTTTTTGCCGAGCTTCGTCTGCGCCGTCACGTCGGAAAATTTCGCGGGGTCATCCTGCCGCATAAAGCGCAAGCCGCCTGCGCCTGCAAGCACAAGATCTGTCTTGAAGTCGTAGTTGAAGTCGATGGGTAAGATCGACTCCGGCGATAGAGGAACGCTAGCCGTGCCGCCCGGGAATGGAAACGCTGCTCCGGTTGACAAACGCACTTCATGCGAGTTGGCCGTGACCACTGTAGGCAGCCCTTCGCCGTTCAGTGAAACGGAACCGATCCAGTCCCATTGCTCGCCCGTCGGATTCGGCAGAGATTGATTCTCGAAATGAAGCGCAGTATCGGGAGCCGCGGGCTGCCCGGGTGGAGATTTCAAACGCAGTAGATGCGTGAATGGCTCCGCTTCATCGCCAGGAGCGGGCTTGATCTCGGCCAGCCTTTGCCTGAACTCTGGAACCTGCATCAATACATTTCGCAAAAACACGCTTCGAATGGCAGCAGCCGCAGGAGGGCCAGAGTTTGCAGCGGCCTGCAATTGCGCGAGTTGGTCGCGCGCATCCGCAGGCCACGCGGCCGACTGTGCGGCGAGGCGGGCGACAGCAGACTGAAGTGTTGCCACGTCGCCGCGCTTGGCGGCAATGCGGCAAAGCTCAAGCAGCGCGGCGGAATTATCGGGCTGCGCGGCAAGAATCTGCGTAATGATCTGCTGGAACTCGTCTTCGCTTCCCTGCCCGCCCTGGCGCTCGATCTCCAACGCAAGCTGGTACTCGGCCTTCAGGTTTGAGGGATTCAGCTTTACTGTTTCGCGCAGATCGGCGATTGCGCCCGTAGTGTCGCCGCGGTCGCTGGCAAGAATACCCTGCAGATATACGACGTGGTCGTCATTCGGCACCAGTTTGCGGGCGCGCTCAAACCGCTCCGACGCAACATCGAAGTTGCGCTGGCGCAGCGCGAGGATTCCCCAATCCGCCCATGCCGCCGGCTCGCCGGGCGCAAGTTGCGTGGCACGCCCCAACATGGTCTCGGCACGTACATCGTCTCCCACTTCCAGCGCCGCCAAGCCCACATAGAACGAGGAAATGAATTCGTGGAATTCCGCTGAAGACGGCGAAGGCAATCCACGATGACAGCCGGCGAGCGCCAGTGCTCCGGCAGCGGCCGCGGCCACGAGCCCGGGTGGGAGTTGGGGAAAAGCGGATCTCATTCGTGCTGGGAAAGGTCTAATCAATTGTACTCAGCGACGCTCCAATCATTTCGCCGTGGTGCCTGCGGCGACTCGTACCCGCCTTCTTCTTCGGGAGCGCTTTACGCTCGCAGCCTTGAACCACAAAATGCCGATACCCAGAAACGGCAGCAGAAACAGCAGCAGATTCCAGCGCCCCAATAGCGTAGGCGTCACGGGAACATCGGTGTCGGCCGCGCCGTTCACGGTCGAGCTCGAAAAACTGATATGGATGTGCCACATCTCCTGCTGGTCAAATGGCACAACCGCCTTGAACTCCACGTGGTCCAGAAGCTTCTCGCGCCATGCACCGTAAGTGGCCACGGGCAGGCGCTTGCTGTCAGGCTGTACCGAGACCTGCACCTTCATATCCGCCGGCACTTGAATGCCGCTGCCTTTAGGCGGATCGACGATGATGTAGAAGCTTCCCGTGCCTACATCCGGATTGCTCCACACCTCAACGTTGAAGGGCCCGATCTTCTGGTTCTGGATGATCGGGTAAGGAGGGCCGATGTGCGCCCACATCGGTCTGCACACGCATGCAGCCAAAATCACCGCAAACATCACTCGCAGTGGCGTGCGGCCGACCAGAAACCTTGCTGCCCTCGCAAAAGCTTCGAATTGACCCGGTCTGTGGCCCATCTCCCTCATCCGGCCATCATCGTGGCGCGCATATCCATCGGCTGGGTCATGAGCCACACGCAGCAAAGGAAAAGAATCACGCACAAGACCCCCCAGGGAAGAAAAACGCGGAGCGAATGGTTCTCAGAGTCGTTCTGCGCAAGCCGCCAGCAAACCAGCATGGAACCGGCAAGGCCGAGCAGAAGAAACCCGAACTCAAGTGGCTCAACGACAGTTTTTGGCAGGCCCACGAGAATCCAGTGCGGCTGGCCGATTATCGGCCAACCAATGTCCGCAAACGCGTTCTGCGTCACGGGAACGATCGTGTAAAGCCCGGTGAAGAAGTGGTATCCATAATGCGCGAGCCACATGCCGAAGCCCAGCGGCGCCAGAGCGTAGGAGTATCGCACCACGATAGCGAGCCAGCCGCTTTTCACTCCGCCCCACGCGCGGGTCAGTAGCGCTGCCAGCCCAAGCAACAGTACTGGTTCAACAACGATGACGGCCGAAAACAGAATGCCCAGTACGCCCGCCTGGCTGTTGATGTGCAGGGTGCGCCTTAACCAGCTCTCCACCGTGTAAACCGGGCTCACCATCCCCAATGCGTTCATGAGCGCGCCAAAGCAGAAGACCAGCGCCAGGGCCGCAATATCCTTGCGACCCGAAAAACGGCCGATGCCGGAGCGCTGTGGATCGGTCATCAGTTCCTCGGCGGGCAGGCGGCTCAGGATGCCTACGTTGTCGTGCGGACAGGCATGCACGCAGTCAAGACAAAACGTGCAATCCATATTTCCCACCTTGGCAGGCTGAAAGAGGGCAAGCTCGCATCCGCGTTGCAGAACAACGTCTGGAGATGAAGGCGAGCGGCGGCCGCGGATGCAGTCTTTCGTGCTGCAATCGTCGCAAACCTCCGGCTCGCGCACGGCAACCTCCATGGGCGACGATGTTGCTGCAATGAAATTGAATTGGCCAATCGGACACACGTACTTGCAAAACGTTCCGTGCTTAAACAGGCCGTCTACGATCAGCACAGCAACGAAATAACCCACGATGATCCACGCCGTGAGCCAGGGCGACGCCCATAGGCCGAAAAGTTCGTAACTGAACAGCAGCGCGACGAACAGCGCCACCGGAATCCATTTGTTGCGCAGGATGCGCGGCCATGTGAATTTCGGCGTGATCCATTTCCGCATGAAATTGCGCGCCAGCATAAAGGGACACGCAAGGCAGAAAAGATTTCCGGCGCAAAGAATTACCAGGACCAGCGCCCCGCGAAAATGAACCCACGTCAACACAGTAGCCAGGTTCTTGGGCGAGAGCGTCGGGCCCAGCAGGCCATCGAAAATCATGACCATGCTGGCTGCGAAAAGCGGAATTTGCAGGAGGGTGCGCGAATGGCGCCAGCGAAGGAGCGGCCCGATCACGGGAACAGTCAGCAGATCGAAGGGTTGCGAGTCCAGCAATTCCTCGTCTTCGATGAGCTCTTCCCGTTCCGCTGCCGGGGATGGCGCTGCAATTTTCGTCAATTTGACGCGACTCCCTTCACATCTATCTGGCGTTCAATTTTGCGGCCATCACTCAAAGTAATGTGAAAGAGCACCACCCAATCGCCTCCCATACTAAAGTTGAGCGACGCCTTGTAGCTGCCTGGCGATGTTTCAGTGGCGTCGCTGAACACGGGCGCCATACCCGGATGGTTCATATCGCCTTCGATCTGAACATGGGCGCCGGAGATGGGCTGGTGCGCCGCATTCGTTAGCTGGAACGAGATGGTTTCAGTCCCGGCGCGCACCGGTTGCGGCGCAATTGACTCTTCGATAGAAACGTCTCCTTGTGCGCTCGCCGGCTTGCGGCAGCCAACGCCCAAAAGCATCTGCGCCATAGCCACAATCAAAATCAGCCCAAAACTGAGAGAAGCCGCCTTTTGGCGACTTCTCGAAAAATCCTTCATCATCGTGTGTCCTTTGGGGCTATCTAACTTATGACGCGCTCTCGTCGGCTTCGTCCTTATACCAGGAGCAGGAGCAGGCGGCGGGCGCTTCGCCCTCCGGCGGAAACATGTGGTAGTACATGGCGACCACCATCGGAACGAATACGAGTGCGTTGTAGAAGAGGTGGAGCTGAACCCTCGGGAAGAAGAATTGCAGAACGCTGAACGGTACCGGTTTGCCCATCAGGTTGTGATGGATCGTGGCCTGCGTGATCAGAAGCAAATGCTCGAAGTGGTGCCAGATTTGGATTCCCAGGGAAATGTTCCACCAAGTGCGGCTGCGGCCGGTAAATCCCTTACGCAAAACCCAAAGCCCAATCAACATCACTAACGCGTAGCCGTAGTGAAGGCCCTCGTCTTTGATGAGCCACGGGTACCATAAGCCGACGATGCCATTGGCTTTTGAAATCGGCCAATGCAGAACCCAAATCTGGTAGGCCTGGGCAAGATGCTCACCCCAGTGCGCGAGCACGATGGCCATGAAGACCCACAAGGCCTTCTCATGCCACTGCGTGTTTAGTTTTTCTGAAAGGGTTTGGTGCCCGGATGCAGGCAGAATATGACCGTGCACATTGGTTACCGATGTTGCCATTCGCAGGACCTCACTGGGGAACGAGACGGGGCGTCTCGTGAATCGACCCCAAGTGTACCTGAAGTCCACCTTAAACGGAGTCGGTTGGAAGTGTGATCCGAGCCTCAACCTTTTGGTTGAGGCGGCGGCCCTTTTGGGGCTGGGGGGGCCGGAACCTCACATGGGGGCGGGCCCATGCAGTTTGATCTCGGAGGGAGTTGCGCCGGGACCTCCGGAATGCTCAGAAGGCTCTCTACACGCCGCTGTAGGCCGAAAATCCGCCGTCGATCGGGACCACGACGCCCGTGACGAACTCAGAGGCCGGCGAGAGAAGCCAAAGCACCGCGCCAAACAGGTCTTGTGGCTCGCCGAAGCGCGCCATCGGCGTGTGGCCGATGATCGACTTGCCTCGCGCGGTCAGCTCACCCGTCTCCTTGTCGACCAGCAGAAAACGGTTCTGGTTGGTGAGGAAGAATCCCGGCGCAATGGCATTCACGCGGATCGCCGGCGAGTATTCCTGCGCCATGTGCACGGCCAGCCAAAGCGTGAAGTTGCTCACCGCGGCCTTGGCCGCCGAGTAGGCCGGAATGCGCGTGAGCGGACGGAAGGAGTTCATCGATGAAATGTTGAGGATGGTCCCGTGGCCCTGCGTGGCCATGATCTTTCCGAAGGCCTGGCTGGGCAGAATGGTCCCCAGAATGTTCAGCTCAAACACCCACCGCAGCGCGTCGGCCGGCAGATGAAAGAAGTCGGCCTCCTTGCTGGTCGTGGCCTGCGGTTTGTTGCCGCCCGCGCCGTTCACCAGGCAGTCGATTTTGCCCAGCCGGCCCACCACATCCTGCGCGCACTGGACCACGCTCTCGTGGTTGAGAACGTCGCATTGGAAGACTGAGACGTGCTCGCCGTGTTCGCCCATCAGCTCCACCGCCGCCTTCCCTGCGGCGGGATTCACGTCGAGAATCGCCACCTGCGCGCCGCAAGCTGCCAGGGCGCTGGCGATTTCGCTGCCCAGAATTCCCGCGCCGCCGGTGACCACCACCGTTCGTCCGGAGAAATCGTACATGCGCGTCAGTTCCGCGAGATCGAACGCGGCGTGCTGCACCACCTCAGGGCCGGTCGCAGCGTGATGTGGAGTTTCCAGAACGGACGGAGCTGACATAGTGCACCCTTTCCTTTCTTCGCGCGGCCTCATAGGAGGTCAAACAGACGAAGAATGCTCGTCCAACAGGGTTTCGCGGAACAAGCAGCGCGCACGGTGCGGGTTGTCACACGCGCGTGTATGCCAAATCACGGCTTTGGTTTTGAGCAGGTTGTATCAGGGAAGAAGACAGATTGCTAAGAGGACGTGTGCCATGCTTCTCGAGTTGAGCGTACAGCCCAAGGGCAAAAGCCCTCATGTAAGCGAAGCCGCCGCCGATCTGGGAAAGATCATCGACGCGAGTGGGCTCTACCACCGCACAAAAAACAAAGGGACGGTTCTCGAGGGCACTTGGGAGCAGCTGATGGCCGTGGCTAAAAAGTGCCACGACGAAGTGATGAAGACGAACGAACAGTTCGTCACTGTCATGCGCGCTGTGGATGGTCCCGATGTGGCTCCCTGCTCGCATGCGCCCGCCGATTGCGCCGCGATCAAAGAGCTGCTGGAAGATGACGGAGACTGGCTGATTCCATAAAAAACGGAGCGCCGGAGCGCTCCGCTGATCAACTCTCAATCCACCTGGTCTCAACAACCTGGCCTCAATACAGCCTGAAGTCCACCTCGATCGTAATCATGACCGGGACCGGCGTTTTGCCGTCCTTCATGGCCGGGCGGAATTTGTATTGCCGGATCGCCTCGATGGCCTTCTCATCCAATCCCATTCCCAACGCACGGGCGACACGAATGTCCTGGGGATTGCCTTGCGCGTCGACGACGAGTGAAATGAGGCAGACACCCTGGTATTTCGCGCGCCGCGCTTCGTCAGAGAACTCCGCCTCAACACTGTGAACCACTTCAGGCGCGGAGATTCTGCCGCCAACCTGATAGAGTCCGCCGCCTGTATTGCCGCCGGAGCCGGGCCCATATCCATTTCCGCTGCCCGAACCCATTCCCCCGCCGTATCCCGAGCCCATGCCCGCGCCGTTGCCTGTGCCGGCCGATGCGATTGTGATATTGGCGGATGAGTGCATGCCGATCATTGGCATGTTGTTGTCAGGCAGTTGAATGTCCTTTTGCACGTTGATCGCGGGCGGTTCCGGCAAAAGCGGCTTAATGATCGTCTGCGGCTGCGGAGGAGTGATCGGGTCCTTGATCTTGTCGGGCAGCTTGCCTTTGTTGGCTTCAACGATGCTGCGGTCGCCGCCGCCACCGCCGCCGCCGGCCTTGATATCGTTCTTGGGCGCGTTATACACGCCTACGTCGATATTGGTGGCCTGCACCGGCGGAGCCACAATATTGTGCACCACGCGAATGCCCAGCCAGATGGCTAAAAGCAGGATGGAAATGTTTAGGGTTGTCGAGATTCCGATGGCCCATGGATTCGCCTTGACGGCCATCCGGTCAGGAACGGGAATTGGCGTCGACGTAAGCTCAAGAGGGGGCAGCTTGACGGGAAAAAACACGTCCTGGACACGCTGCCAAAGACTGCTCCAGATGGGCTCTTCCTTGAAGGCCTTACCAAGGAAGGAGTCCAGCTCGTGGCCGTCGCTTGAAACCGAGGCTGTCTGGTCGTCCTTTTCTTCCTGTGTCATGAGTCGATCGTTCGCCCTTTTGCCTGTGCCGTTCCGTTGCTCCCGGCCTGCCTCGACGCCACCCGCATCCGCCCCCAGGCCATCATCCATTATGCTTGACAGAACCGGAGTTTGTCTCGGTTCTACCGCTGGGACAACCTGGGCCCTCCGCTTTCTGGTAACCCCACAAAATCGCCGCTTCCATATGCAATAGACGGTGCTCGCGTTCGGTTTGTTACCCGGAAAAATGTCACCCTTTTGTTTACACTGATTCTTGAGCAACTTTCGATCTTTGAACGGAGTCCCGATGTCCTCTGCGCCTGAGTTGAAGGCGACCCTTACCCTGCCCCAGACCGGCTTTCCAATGAAAGCCAATCTGCCGCAGAATGAGCCCCTCAGGCTGGCCCATTGGACCAGGCTCAATCTTTATGCAGAGATGCGAAAAAAAGGCCGGGGGCGGCCTGTTTATTTGCTCCACGATGGGCCCCCGTATGTGAACGGACCGATCCATCTGGGTCACGCCCTCAATAAAGGCTTGAAAGACTTTGTGATCAAGTCGAAGACCATGGCGGGCTTCGACGCCCCCTACGTCCCCGGTTACGACTGCCACGGGCTGCCAATCGAGATCAAAGTCGAGGAAAAGCTTGGCCACAAGAAGCACGAAATGCCTGTGGCGGAGGTTCTCGATGCCTGCCGGGCCTACGCGCAAAAGTATGTCGACCTGCAGACGGAGCAATTTGAGCGTATTGGGTGCTTTGGGCGCTGGCAAACACCCTACAAAACCATGAACCGCGCGTATGAAGCCAGGACATTGGAAGCCTTTTACGGTTTCCTTGAAGGCGGCTTCGTCTATCGCGGCCTGAAGCCGGTTTACTGGTGCATCCACGACCGGACGACCTTGGCCGAAGCCGAAGTTGAGTACGAGAATCACACCAGTCCCTCGATCTACGTTCGCTATCGGCTCACATCGGATGCGGCGGCAATCGACGCCGCGCTCGCCGACAAGCAGGTTTCAACCATCATCTGGACGACCACGCCATGGACGCTGCCGGCGTCTCTCGCCGTGGCCTTCCATCCCGACTTCGACTACGTGGCGCTCGAAGCCGAATCGGGCGAAGTCTACATTGTTGCGGCTGCCCTGGCCGAGCAAGTGGCTGCCGCCTGCAAACTGGGGCCAACCAAAGAACTGGCGCGCTTCAAAGGCAAAGTGCTCGACCGCGTCACATTCCAGCATCCGTTTCTGGATCGGTCGATCCTGGGCGTGCTGGCGAATTACGTCACTGCCGACACGGGCACGGGCGCGGTGCACACCGCTCCATCGCACGGCGCCGACGACTTCTATACCGGCCAACGTTACGGGCTCGACCCGACTTCGCGCGTCGATGCGGGCGGACATATCCATTTCGATCCGGATTCCTGGCATAGCGCTCAGCCGCCGGCATACGACGGCCTGACTGTGTGGAAGGCCAATCCCATCATCGTGGCCATGCTTGAAGAACGCGGCGCGCTCCTGGGCGGCGCACAGCTTGAACACTCCTATCCACATTGCTGGCGTTGCCATCATCCTGTGATCTTTCGTGCCACCGAACAGTGGTTCATCTCTCTCGACACACCGATCAAGTCGGTCCAAGGCCAGGAAAAAACGTTCAGGCAGCTGGCGATCGAAGAGATCGACAAAGTTGTGTGGGATCCGGCCTGGGGCAAAGAACGCATCACGAACATGATTGCCACGCGCCCCGACTGGTGCATCAGCCGGCAAAAGCTGTGGGATGTGCCTATCGCCGTTTTTCTTTGCGAGGACTGCAACCAGCCGCTCATCGATCCCGCGCTGAATCGCAAGGTCTTGGAGCTGTTCGAGCGCGAAGGTATGGAGGCGTGGCGCACGGAAAAGACGGACGCGCTCTTGCCCGCGGGCGCGCAGTGCGCTCACTGCGGCGGCAGGGCATTCCGCAAAGAAACCGACATTCTTGACGTTTGGCTTGACTCCGGCATCAGTTGGTTGGCTGTGTGCGAGACGGATCCGGATCTGCGAGAAGCCTACAAATCATTCCAGAGTGGCAAGGACACTGAGTGCCTTTATCTCGAGGGCGGCGACCAATATCGCGGATGGTTTCATTCGTCGCTGCTGACGTCAGTCGCGTTGCGCGGGCGCGCGCCATACTCCCACGTTGTCACAGCTGGCTGGACGCTCGACGAGCAGGGCCGTGCGATGTCGAAATCGCTCGGCAACGGCGTGGATCCCGTTGACATCGCCAACCGTATGGGCGGCGAGATCGTGCGCCTGTGGGTTGCGTCTGTGGATTTCCGTGAAGACATGGCCGCCAGCGAGAACCTGATGCAGCGCTGTGCCGAGCTCTACAGAAAAGTGCGCAACACATTCCGCTTCCTGCTGGGGAATTTAGCTGGATTCAACCCGGCGACGGATCGCGTTGCCGAAAATGAACTGTTGCCGCTCGACCGCTACATGCTCGCCCGCACGCGCGACCTTACGGAAAAGATTCTCGGATGGTATGAGGCTTTCGAGTTCCATCGCGTTTACCAGGCAGTGAACGAGTTTGCCATTGTTGACCTGAGCTCGTTTTATCTCGATGTGCTCAAGGACCGCATGTACACCTTCGCCCCCACCAGCCATGCGCGACGCTCCGCGCAGACGGTCCTGTGGCAGATCACCGAGGCGCTGGTCCGGCTGGTCGCGCCGATTTTCACGTTTACGGCCGATGAAGTATGGGAGTATCTGCCGGCAGTGGAGGGCCGCGAGGCGTCGGTCCATCTCGCTCTGTTTCCAAAGCCGGAAGAAATCTTCTCCGAAGATCCGGCGCCGGTTCTCGCGGAATGGCAGAAACTTTTCGCGGTTCGTGATCAGGTGCTGCGCGTCCTTGAGGAAGACCGTCAGGCCAAGTTGATTGGCAAGGGTCTTGAGGCGCAGGTCAGGATCGAGGATTCAGGCGAGATGCTCGCGCTGCTCCGGAAGAACGAGGCCGGCTTAAAGGAGTTCCTCAATGTTTCCGGTGTCACGGTGGCAGAGGGCGCAACGCCGCAAATCACTGCCGCAGCGGCCGCCGGCCATAAGTGCGCCCGCTGCTGGAACTTCATGCCAGTGGTCTCCGACTACGGCATCTGGCACGATGTCTGCACACGCTGCCAGTCCGCGCTGGCCGAAATGGGCATTGAGCCGCCCCAGAACGAAGAAAAGACGGCGGAGGCAGCTAGGTGAGTTGGCTCAAAAACTGGCCCGCACCGAAGCGTCTTCCGTGGTTGTTGCTGATATCGGCCCTCGTCATCGTCGCCGACCGCTGGACGAAGAACTGGGTCTCCGCGCACGTCCGCCTCGGCGGAGCCATTCCCATTATTCCGCGCGTGCTGCGCATTACTCACTGGACCAACGAAGGCGCGGCCTTTTCGCTCTTCGCCGACACCGCGTCTCCGCACGCCGTGCGCTGGGCGCTCATCGTTTTCACGCTCCTCGCGGCTATCGTCATCCTGGTGGTGCTGATTCGCATCGGCAACCAGTTCACGCTGACTACTGTGGCGCTAGCCCTAATCCTGGGTGGGGCCATCGGCAATGTTCACGACCGGATTGTTTATGGTTCGGTTGTGGACTTCATTGAAGTGCACATCTTCACCTACCACTGGCCCGACTTCAACGTGGCCGACTCCTCGGTTGTCATCGGCGCTTGCCTCCTGATGCTCGACTCGTTGCGGCCACACAAAAAACCCGCAGCCTGAACTCGGCCTCGATTCGAAGCGCGGGCGGCCATCTCAGACCGGTATAATTGGTCGGACCACTGCGCGTCGGCCGGAGCTTCCTAAAAATGTCATCCGAAATCGGCGATTCCCGGGCAGTCATTGAGGCCGCGCGACCCGCCGACCGAATGACCTATCAGCGCTGGGTGATTTGCTCGCTGCTGTTTTTCGCCACCGTCATCGCCTACGTCGATCGCGCCGTCATCGCCAACCTTAAAAACACGCTCGAAGGCGTGATCCCGGGCCTGAACGATTACAAGTACGGAATCATCACCGTTGCATTCCAGCTGGCTTACGGAATCGCGATGCTGGTCGCGGGGGGGCTGACCGACAAGCTCGGCACGCGCAAGGCATTTGCGATTGCCATCACCTTGTGGAGCGTCGCGGCCATGCTGCCGGGCGCCGCATTTTCTGTCGCCAGTTTTGCCCTGGCCATGTTCCTGCTCGGCCTGGGTGAGGCGGCAAACTTCCCCGCCTGCATCAAGACCGTGGCCGAATGGTTTCCCAAGCGTGAGCGGGCCTATGCCACTGGGCTCTTCAACTCGGGCGCAAACGTCGGCAACATGGTGGCGCCGGTCGTCGTCGCTGTGCTCGTCTCCCTCTTCAGTGGGTGGAGCGTTTTCGGGCCCGCGAGAGCGTGGCGCGGTTCATTTTTCGTCGCCGGCGCACTGGGCTTCATCTGGCTCGCTTTCTGGCTCGCCATCTATCGCCGGCCTGAGCAGCATCCGCGTGTTTCCAAGGCAGAGCTCGCGCTGATCCTCAGCGATCCCGGAGAAAAAGTCGAGAAAGTTCCGTGGAGCCATGTCGTCCCGTGCAAAGAGGCGTGGGCATTCGCTGTCGGAAAGTTTCTCACTGACCCTATCTGGTGGTTTTATCTTTTCTGGATTCCCGGCTACCTGCAGACCACGTTTCATCTAAGCTTGTCACAAAGCAAAATCCCCGTGATGCTGGCCTATGCCATCTCCATCATTGGCAGCGTGGGCGGCGGCTGGATTTCGGGAGCTCTCATCAACCGGGGAGTTTCGGTAAATAAGGCTCGCAAAGGCACCATGCTGCTTTGCGTCTTGTGTATCGCACCCATCTTCGCCGCTCCATTTATTCATCACCTCTGGTTCGTGGTGGCGCTGTTGGGTCTTGCCACTGCCGGTCATCAGGGATGGTCGGCAACGTTGTTCACTTTGCCATCGGACATGTTTCCCAAAGCTGCTGTGGCCAGCGTAACCGGAATCGGCGGCATGGCGGGCGCGTTCGGCGGGGTTCTGCTGCTTTATAGCGCGGGCGCAATCGTTCAAAAGACGCATAGCTTTGTCACGCTCTTCATGCTCGCGTGCTTTGCCTACCCATTCGCCCTCGTTGTGATTCACCTCATCTCGCCGAAATTGGCGCCCGCGCGCATTCGCTGATCTTGTGCAAAGATCGAAGCAGGAGCCGCGATACACATGGGCGGCGGGCTCCAAATCCTTTTCTCGTTCGCGCAGAACCAGACGGATCCATCCGCATCACATTTCGAGAGGCATCCATGAACTTCTCCGCTTCCAGCTTCTCCGCGCGCACGGGGTTCGTTGCCGCGGCGATAATTTCAGCTCTCGCTATTTCGAATTCATGCCGCACATCTGCCCAGCGCCTGCCCACCTCGGTCATCCCCACGCATTACACGCTCAAGCTCACGCCTGACCTCAAGGCGGCGACGTTCACCTGCGAAGAAGCGATCGACGTGAACATCGCCGCGCCCACACATTCGATTACGTTGAATGCCATCGAGATTGCATTTCAGTCCGTCACCATCTTTCCCAACGGCCCCGAACAAACCGGCACGGTAAGCCTCGATGCCAGCAAACAACAAGCGACGTTAAACTTCCCAAAAACCGTTCCTGCCGGCAACGCAACCATCAAGATTCGCTACACCGGAATTCTGAACAATGAGCTTCGCGGCTTTTATCTCTCGAAAACGGCCAGGCGCAACTATGCCGTTACGCAATTCGAGGCTACCGACGCGCGGCGCGCCTTTCCCTGCTTCGATGAGCCTGCATTCAAGGCCACCTACGACATCTCACTCGTGATCGACGCCAGCGACACGGCGATCTCGAATACGCCGATCGTGGCCGACACGCCAGGGCCGGGGACCGCAAAGCACACGCTTGTCTTTGCCACCACGCCGAAGATGTCAACCTATCTTGTCGCATTCCTGGTGGGCGATTTCCAGTGCACCGGCGCTAGCGTGGACGACGTGGATCTGCGCGTTTGCGCAACGCCCGATAAAGTTTCGCTCACGCCCTTTGCACTCGATGTGGCAAAGTTCGCGCTGCATTATTACGACGATTACTTCGGCATCCACTACCCGCTCAAGAAGCTCGACCTTGTCGGCATTCCCGACTTCGAGGCCGGAGCTATGGAAAACTTCGGTGCCATCACGTTCCGCGAATCCGATCTGCTGGTCGATCAGAAGACTGCGCCCGTTTCCGTCCAGCGCAATGCCGCAATCGACGTGACGCATGAGATGGCGCACCAGTGGTTCGGCGATCTGGTGACCATGCAGTGGTGGGACAACATCTGGCTCAACGAGGGCTTTGCCACTTGGATGGAGAACAAGCCGCTGGCCGCAATGCATCCCGACTGGAACATGCCCGAACTTGTAGCCAGCGAGGAACAGGACACGCTCGACACTGACGCGCAACCGACCACCCGCGCCATTCGCGCCAGGGCCAACACACCGGACGAGATTGACGAGATGTTCGACGACATCGCCTACGGCAAAGCGAGCGACGTGCTGCTCACTGTCGAAAACTATCTTGGCGCTGAGACCTTCCGCAAAGGCGTTCATGCATACCTCACGGCGCACGAATACGGCAACGCAACTGCAGAAGACTTCTGGAATGCCGAAACGCTCGCGAGCCGGCAGCCAGTGGACAAAATCATGCAATCGCTTATTGTGCAGCAGGGCGAGCCGATCCTCAGCTTCGGCACGCCGGAAAGCGGTAGAGTTTCAGTCGAGCAAGATCGGTTCTATCTCGATCCGATTGCTCGTTTGGAGATCGTTCAGAAGTGGACACTGCCAGTCTGTTTCAAAGCCGGCGCGGACTTGCACGCGTGCGATCTGCTCGAGCCTGTAAGTCGGGCGCTCTCAGTTCCCGCATCTCCGCTGTTCTTCGCCAATGCCGGAGGCGCGGGTTACTATCGGACCGCGTACACGCACGATGATTTCGTGCAGCTTAAAACGCACGCTGAATCGACCCTGACGGCGCCAGAGCGGATCAGCCTGCTGGGCGACACTTGGGCACTCGCGCACGCTAATCGCTTACCGATCGGCGATTATCTTGACCTTGCGGCCGCGCTCAAATCCGATTCAAACGCCGAAGTCATTTCGAGGATAGCCGGGAAGATTGGAACCATCGCCGAGGCACTGGCCGCAACAAAGGAAGAGCGCGATGGGCTCGCTGCCTGGATCCGCCACGACTATGCACCCGAATACGCCAAGCTCGGGCCCTCTGCTCCCGGCGATTCACCCAACACGCTCGAGCTTCGCGCGGAGCTGCTCAGCCTGCTGGCGAACCAGGGGGAGGACGCCGACGTGATGGCGCAGGCGCGAAAAATTGCCGACAAGTTTCTCGACGATCCAGCCTCCGTTGATCCCGCGCTCGGTCAAGCCGCCCTGCAGGCCGCGGCGAAGAACGGCGATTCTCGCCTCTTCAATCGTCTGCAAAGCGCATATGAAGCATCGAGCGATCCTGCAATTCAGGAAAACGCACTTCGATTGCTGGTTCAGTTTGACGACCCCGCACTGCTCGAACGCGGCCTGGAGTATTCGATCTCAAACAAGGTCCGCAATCAGGATGCCGCCATTCAGTTGAGGATTGGTCTTCGCACTCCGGAAAACCGCAACGCGACGTGGCAGTTCATCAAAACGCATTGGGACGCGGTGCAGGCCGACCTGACCACCGACCTTGGGGCGTATATGGTGAGCGGAACCGGAAGCTTCTGCTCCGATGCGGATCGAGACGATGTGAAGAGCTTTTTTGCGGCGCATCCCGTGCCTGCTTCGGCCGTAGCGCTTAAGCATGCGATTGAGAGCATCGACGGCTGCGTTGAATTGCGCCGGCTGCAGGAACCGAACCTGAAAAAATGGCTCTCCACGCAAGGCGGACATTAGGCGGCTAAATGAAGTCGGAGTCTAAGTCTTGCGCAGGCGCTCGCACGCTTCGTCCAGTTCTGAATCCTTCTTGGCGAAGCAGAAGCGCAGCAGGTTTTCGCCGCGTCCCTTCCTAAAGAATGCCGACCCCGCTACGGCTGCCACTCCAGTTGCATGCAACAAGTGTCGCGCTTTCTCGGCTGCGGTCTTGCCAGGCAGCTTATCGACGCGCGCCATTACATAGTAGGCGCCGGGAGGCACCGAGGGCTCCATGCCTGTGGCCTCAAGCGCGCTCAACAACCGGCCTCGCTTCGACTCATGGTCTGCGGCAACCTGCTTGTAGAAGCTTGGCGGCAACTGCTCCAGGCCCGCAGCGGCTCCCACCTGCAGCGGCGCGGGCGCGCAAACATAAGTCAGGTCGTGAAAGTGCGCCATGGTTGGCATCCAGCGCGCATCGGCCGTCGCGTATCCAATGCGCCAGCCGGTGATGGAAAACGTCTTGCTGAATCCGGAGATGACAATCGTGCGCTCGCGCATGCCCGGCAGCGTCGCCGGACAAATGTGCTTCGCGCCATCGTAGACGAAGTACTCGTAAATCTCGTCGGTGATCAAAAACAGATCGTGCTCGATCGCAAGTTCTGCAACAGCCTCAAGCTCGTGCAGCGTGAAGATCTTGCCTGTCGGATTGGCCGGCGTGTTCAGCAGGATCGCGCGAGTGCGCGGAGTGACCGCAGCCCGCATTGCATCCACGTCGAGCTGCCAATCCGGCTCCGCTAGCGGCACCAGCACCGGCTGGATACGCAGAGAGTCGAGCGTGTGCACGTGGTAGCCATAGAACGGCTCGAAGACAAGCACTTCATCGCCGGGATTCAGCAGCGCCATGGCCGCGGCGTGAAGGCCCGCCGTCGCACCCGAGGCGACCATCACCTCATTTTCCGCATCGTAAGCGAGGCCGTAGTCGCGCTGCTGCTTGGCCGCAATCGCCTCGCGCAGGCGCGCAATGCCGTCGCATCGTGTATAGATATTCTGCCCGTCGCGAATAGCCTGGATCGCCGCCGACTCAACTACTCCAGGCACCGGCGTATCGCAAACGCCCTGCGCCATGTTGATGCCGCCCATGCGATCGCATTCCGTGGTCATGGCGCGGATTTCGGATTGCAACGTTTGCGGCGCCAGCGCGCTCAGGGCAAGGCGCGATTGGGTAGGGGTTTCGTGAGCTGAGGTTCCGGGCAAGGGGAAGAGTCCTTCACAGCCATTTTACATGTCAGGCGGATGACCGCTCGCCCGCGACAAAGTCGAAACCGGGGCCAAATTCTCCATCGCGATCACTTAACTGCCTGATCCGCTGAAGTTGACCCACCGCGCCTTTCCCCAATGGGTGTTTCCTTTTGCTTCTCGTCGAGAAACTGCAGCTCAAACCGGGCCAGCGGCGGATATTTAAGTTTTGAAGTATTCTTGGGCAGCTCCGTTGGTGCCAGCAATCGCCAGGCTTCAGGCGACTGGCGGGGATCGAATCCTGCGTCCACCAGGTAGCCCAGTGCCATGCGGGCACGCTGCTCCCTGAGCTGTTTCACTCCGGCATTCATGGCAAGTCTGCCGGTTACAACCATCCCGACTCCGATAGCAAATATCCCCGAAGAAGTCTCCGCCGCCCGGGCCAGTCCAGTTTCAATTCTCTGGCCTATTGGCACCTGAAGCAGACTCGCGCAGGTTCTGCTGTGCGATGCCTTCCACCATCACCGGCTTATCGACTCCAACAGCCAGTCGTAGTTCGCGCTCGCTCTTCTGCGATCCAAAGAAAGAGTAGTAGTGTGTGACTTCCGAAATATCGATAGACATTCCGCCGACATCGAAGCCGTCAGAGCGGACGGCTGCGATATAGCCCTTCAGCTTGATTGCTTTTTCGGTTTGAGCGACGGCGGCCGATGCCAGCAACGCCAACGCGGCGAGCTCGACAATGAAGCGGCAGAGCGGCCCACACCGGGCAACCGATCGCATGGCACCATCTCCTGGATCGAGCAACAGTATACTCGCGCGCAAAATCCGGCCGCTATGCGCCCTCTCACTCGGCAACGTGCGCCGCAACGGAACTCGAACTCTTGCCGGTGCGTCCTGTGACCCGGTGCGCAGTCAAAGCAAGCCCGATCGTAGTATCGTGCAGGAAGAATCGATGCACGAACTTTCCATCGCGGCAAGCATTGTCGAGGCGGTGACCGAATCGGCCGCTGCCTATCCGGGCGCGCGCGTGATCGCAGTGCGCCTGCGCGTTGGCGCGCTGGCCTCTGTCGTCGAGGATTCGCTCAAGTTCTGCTGGGAACTGGCATCCGAAGGTTCGCCAATTGCCGGCGCAGCGCTGGTCATCAACAAGCTGCCGGTTATCCTCCATTGCGAATCCTGCAACGCGGATTCGGAGATCGACGGCGTGCAGAGCTTTCGCTGTCCGCACTGCAACGAATTGGCGACAGACCTCCGCCAGGGCCGCGAGCTTGAGATTGAATCCATCGAGCTGGAAGAACCGGAAAACGGAGACGCGCCGAGTACCGCGCCGGATCCGCTCCGGAACCAAGAAGTCAGGGAGCAAATATGACCACCCGGATTGTTGAGTTGCGGCGGGGAATCCTGAAAAAGAACGACGAGCTGGCCGCGGGGCTGCGTGACCGTTTCACTTCGGCCGGCGTATTGGTTCTGAACCTCGTTTCCAGTCCCGGCACGGGTAAGACTGCATTTCTTGAGCTGACACTCCGCAACCTGCGCTCTCGCGGCGCGAAGGCTGCGGCGCTTGTGGGCGATCTCGAAACCGACAACGACGCGCGGCGTCTGGCCGCGAGCGGCGCTCCGGTGCGACAGATCAATACTCATGGCATTTGCCATCTCGATGCCGAGATGGTGACGAAGCACCTCGAAGGCTGGGAGGGCGTTTCGCTCGCCGGCCTCGAGTATCTTTTTATCGAAAACGTCGGCAACCTGGTGTGCCCATCCAGTTACGACCTCGGCGAGCGCATCCGGGTCGCGCTGCTCAGCGTCACCGAAGGTGAGGACAAGCCGCTCAAATATCCGGGGCTTTTCAACTCGTCCGATGCCGCGGTAATCACCAAGATCGACCTCGCGGAGCCATGCGGATTCGACCGCGAGCTCGCGCTCAGGAACATCAGCGAAATTCGCCCCGGAATCCGCATCTTCGAAACCTCAGCCAAAACCGGCGTAGGCATGGAAGATTGGCTCGCCTACCTCGCGGAACAGGCGCGGCCAGCCTGAACCGGCATTGCGCAAGAAAATCCCACACTTTTTTGTGGCGTCAGCGTTGCGCAAGGCTCGGCCCACGCGGTACCTTTCACCTAAGGTCGGTAGCGAGAAATGGGCTCCTCGGATTCCCCCGAGCAGGACACGGCTGCGACGCAGAACGTCGAGCCGAGGTTTGCTCAAAATACGATCGAACGGCTGTTTGAGTTCTCGCCGGATGCCATCCTCGTCACCGATCGTGACGGGATCATGCGCGTCGCAAATCCGCGCGCTGAGGAGCTTTTCGGCTACAGCGCCGCTGAGCTGACCGGCAAGCCGATCGAGATGCTCGTGCCACAGCGTTTCCGCAGCGGCCATCCGCGCCACCGTGAGAATTACGATGCCCACCCCCGCACCCGTCAGATGGGCGCGGCCCTTAATCTCTTCGGCCTCCGCAAAGACGGCACGGAATTCCCCGTCGATATCATGCTCAAGCCCATGGAGACCGAGAACGGCTCCGCCGTGGTCAGTTTTATCCGCGACGCCACCGAGCAGCGCGCCGCACAGGAAGCGCTTCGGATCAACGACCAAAAGTTGCGCTCCATCGTCGAGAGCATCGGCGAGTATGCCATCTATCTCCTCGATCCAGAAGGTTACGTGCAAACCTGGAATCCAGGCGCGGAGCGCATAAAGGGCTACAAGGCCGACGAGATCCTCGGCCTGCACTTCTCGCGCTTTTTTACCCAGGAGGATCAGGAGCGCGGGCACCCGGCTGAGTTGATGCGCCAGGCTGCAACACGCGAGCGCGTGGAGGAGGAAGGCTGGCGGGTACGCAAAGATGGCGCGCGCTTCTGGGCCAACGTGGTGATAACGGCCATTCGCGACGCCAGTGGTCAGGTCACCGGGTTCGCGAAAGTGACGCGCGACATGACCGATCGCAAGCGCGCCGAGGAGGCCTTGATCTTTCAGCTTAGCGGCGCGTTGCTGGCGAATATGGATGCGACAAAATTGCTGGAGGCAATCTCCGCATCGCTCCGCGAAGTCATTCCCCACGATAATGCGGGCCTCGTGCTTCACGATTCCGCGGCCGGCGACATGGTCGTTCAGTTTCTGGGAACCGAAGGCGCAGACGCGTTTCCGGATGGACTACGCGTTCCGATGGAAGGATCCTTGTCGGGAATTGCGTTCCGCACCCGCGAGCCTGTTCTGCTCGAGAGCACGGCGAAATCAAACTTCGGTCCGGAAACGGTGAGTTATCTGAAACGCATGGGAATGCAGTCTGGCGTTTGGGTTCCTTTGATTCACCAGGGCAACGCACTCGGAGCGCTTTCTGTGGTCAGCCGGAAGGAAAGTGCCTTCACGCAACGCGAAGTGGAGATGCTCGTTCAGATTGCCGCACAGGTGGCGATGGCGGTCGACAACGCCATGGCATTCCGGCGCATTGCCGAGCTGCGCGATCGGCTCAAGCAGGAAAAAGAATACCTTGAAGAAGAAATCAACATCGAGAATCGATTCGACGACATCGTGGGCGAAAGCACGGGCCTGCGCAGTGTGCTGCGGCAAATTTCTACCGTCGCACCCACGGATGCCACCGTCCTCATACAGGGCGAAACCGGAACCGGGAAAGAGCTGTTGGCGCGCGCGATTCACCGCCTGAGCCAGCGCAGCGAGCATACGTTTATCAAATTGAATTGCGCCGCAATTCCCGCCGGGCTGTTGGAAAGCGAACTCTTCGGTCACGAAAAAGGCGCGTTCACCGGAGCCATTGCGCGAAAAATCGGCCGCCTTGAGCTGGCGCACGAAGGCACCCTCTTTCTCGATGAGGTGGGCGAGTTGCCGCTAGACCTGCAGCCAAAACTGCTGCGCGCCTTGCAGGAACGCGAGATCGAGCGCCTGGGAGGAACGCGGCCCATCTCCGTGAATGTCCGCCTGATCGCTGCCACCAATCGCGACCTGGCAAAGATGGTCGCGGAAAAGGAATTTCGCAGCGACCTTTACTATCGGCTGAAAGTTTTCCCGATTTCGGCGCCGCCATTGCGCGATCGCGCCGCAGATATTCCCATTCTCGTGCGCCACTTCGTCTCGCGGCATGCGCGGCGCATGGGCAAGAACATCGAAACCATTCCGCCTGAAGCCATGGCGGCGCTGGTGGCATGGAAATGGCCCGGCAACATTCGCGAGCTTGAAAACTTCCTTGAGCGCGCTGTGATTCTTTCACGCGGGCCCGACCTCCACGTGCCGCTCGCCGAGCTTGAGGCGATGGAAGAGGAAGATCAAGGCGGCGACGTCTCCACCAATCCAACGTTGCAGGCCGCCGAGCGCGAGCATATTCTCCGAGCTCTGCGCGAAGCCAAAGGAATCATCGGCGGTCCAGGGGGCGCAGCGGAGCGACTTGGTCTCAAGCGCACTACGTTGAACTCCAAAATGAAGAAGCTCGGCATCGAGCGCAGCGACTATATGTAGTCGCGGTGACGAAATACCGTCGTCGTCCCTTCGTCACTCACCTCCATTCATTGCTCACCGCCCTGCCGGCTCCAAGCAATTAACTCCCTCATAATCAGCCAGTTGCTTTCGTCGCAAAGCCATCCCGCCCGGTTTGGCACGCGCCGTGCCTTATCACGGTCGTGGCGCAGGACGAGCCAAGCAGTGCTTCGAATCTCATTTGAAGAAAAGCCAGACACGATGGTGATCAAGCTTGAAGGCCGTGTCGCTGGCCCATGGGCGAGTGAACTTGACAGGCTATGGGAAGAGAAAGCTCCGACAGTCGCGAAGAAGAAACTGTCGCTCGATCTGCGTGGAACGACGTATGCCGACATCGGTGGGATCAAGGTGTTGAGAGCGATCTACTCTCAAACGAAAGCCACGATCCTGACCGGCACACCCTGGACTGAGTATCTCGCCGAAGAGGTCACGCGCGAGAACTCCGAACCTGCAGACGCGGAGAACTAACATGCAGACGGGACACGATTCATTGAACCAAGCGGGACTTGCTTCTTACCGAAATGGAGAATTCTTCAAGGCGTTGCCGGCGGCAGCGCTGGCCGATCTGGAGCCACTGCTGGCGCCTTCGTCCTATCCCTCGAACGTGGTGCTCTTCAGTGAAACCCAATCGGCTTCCGGTGTCTACGTGGTTCTGGACGGCGAAGTAAAGCTCTCCATCAACTCGAGCGATGGCCGCCGACTCAGCTTCCACATAGCCAAAGCCGGAGAAGTGCTTGGACTTTCGCCAACTCTCTCCGGGGGCGCATATGAGATGACGGCAGACACGCTTTATCCCGCGAAGGTCGCGCACATTTCGCGCCAGGTTTTCCTGCAGTTCCTCGCGCGGCATCCCGAAGTGTATCCCGTCGTGACGCGCGAAATCAGCCGCAGCTTCAATCTCGCCTGCGAGCAACTGCGCATGGTCGGATTGTCCACTTCGGTTCCGGAGCGGCTCGCGCGCCTGCTGTTGGTATGGAGCGATGAGCCCGGTCAGAAGCAGGAGCGGTCTGCACGATGCCGCGTCTCTATGACGCACGAAGAGATCGGCGAATTCATCGGCGCTTCGCGCGAAACGGTGACGCGCACCCTGAGCATCTTCAAGAATCGTCACCTGGTGGCGCAGCACGGATGCACGCTCACCATTCCCAACCGCGTCGCATTGGAGAGCTACGCTCGCGGGTAGGGTTTATGCGAGCAGTAGACCGGATCGCAGATTTTCACGGGTGAAACACCGAGAAGGTTGCCGTACTTGCCGAAAGTGACTTGGCCGTTCATCGGGAATGCATGATGTCGGAAGGCATCGCGCAGCCCCGGTGAGCGGCCTGACTTTTTTGGGCGGCGTTTTACTGATCCTTGCGTGCTTTGCGCAGGGCGGATGCGGCTTGTCATTTGATTCGGCGCAGCGCCAGCCGTGCCGCATGATAGCCGCACATGCCGTGAACGCCGCCGCCCGGCGGCGTCGACGCCGAGCACAAGAATAGTTTTGGCGAGCTGGTTGCGTAGTTCCCCATCGTGGGCCGGAACAACATCTGCCGTATCGTCATCGCGCCACCGCTGACGTCCCCGCCGATCAGGTTCGCGTCCATTGCTTCGAGCGCCCGGGGCGCGGAAACGTGCCGAGCCAAAATACAATCGCGAAATCCCGGAGCGAAGCGTTCGATCTGCGCTTCGATGCGCTCGGTCATATCGAATGCTGACCCATTCGGCACATGACAGTACGCCCACAGCACATGTTTTCCCTCCGGCGCTCGCGAGGGATCGTAAAGCGTGGGCTGAGCTGCAAGCACGAAAGGCCGTTCTGCCGGCCGGCCATGCGCGACCTCGAACTCGGCCGCTGCAATCTCTTCAAACGTTCCGCCCAGGTGGACCGTGATGGCACGGCGGCAATCGGATGCGCGCCATGGCACCGGTTGCGAGAGCGCGTAATCGATTTTGAACGCGCCCGGCGCGGCTTTGAATCGATTCAGCTCGGTTTGGTATTTGGCCGTAAGACGCTCGCCGGCGATCTGAACAACTTGCCGAGGCGCGGTGTCGAAGAGCACCGCATCGCTTGTCGATTCCAGCTCGCGGAACGCGGCCGCATCGATGCGGCACGACGTGTGCACTGTCCCCCCCAGAGATTCGAGATAGCTAATGAGCGCCTGTGTAAGCGCTCCCGCTCCACCGCGCGGAATGGGCCAGCCAACCGCGTGAAGCGTAATGCCGAAGATCCAACCCACGGTCGCGGTGAGCGGTTCGTCGAGGCTCAGAAACGAATGCCCGGCTAGCCCTGCAAAAAAAGCCCGCGTGCGCGCATCGGCAAAGTGGCTTTTCGCAAACTTTTCCGCGGATTCAAGGGCCGTCAATCCGAATCGCGCCATGCGCAGCGGATGATGCGGAATGCGCAGCGCCGGACCTAGCGCGTCTTCTGCAAAATCCGGCCAATTCTCGGCCGCGGGCTGCATCATCTTCCGCCACGTCTTGCCATCCACGCCTAACGAGCGCTCGGTTTGGTTTAGGTCGCGCTCCACAACAATGGCAGAACCGTCATCGAGCGGATGTGCCAGCGGCGCGTCGCCGTGAATCCACTTCAGCCCGTGATCCGCCAATGGGAGCTTCGAGAAAAACGGCGACCCGGCAGCAAAGGGATAGACGGCCGATCCAAAGTCGTGCAGGAATCCCGGCAACGTCAGCGGCAATGTGCGCGCAGCTCCGCCCGGCACGGCCTCTGCCTCGAAGACTTCGACGCGCACGCCCGCCTGCGCCAGCACGATGGCCGCGGCCAGCCCGTTCGGACCCGATCCGATAATGCATGCGCGATTCATGAATTCATGATCCTAATCCTCGCTCCTCAGTCGTGTGGAGGCAGCGCCTCCGGCCATGCCACCACGGCAAATCGTCCATCCGCGGCGACCGTGAGTTCCGGCGCGTATAAGCCCAGGTACTCGCGACGCCACCAATCGCCGCTGCTGCGCTTCTGCGCCTCGGTTGTGAACCAGTACTGCCACAGCACCGCGCGCACGTATCGCGGCGGATTTTCAGCAAAAGGATCGCTGCGGAAAAGCGTCAGCACATCTCGGTCGCCGACCAGCAGCCGCTCTTCGGTCAGCGGCACAATCTCGTTGTCACGCCAATCGCCAAGCGATGCAAACCACAGGTTCCAGTCGAACCGCGGCTGGTATGGCGCATAGATTCCGGGCGCCTCATTCAGCGCCTGCGGTTTGTACTGGAAAGGATACGGCGTCCAGTTTGTGCCGTCCTCTGATCTCTGGAATTCGATCTCGTAGCGCCCACGCGTCATCACCGCGAACAACCCATATTGGTTCGCGATGCGAAACGGCTCAAGCGCGATCAGCGGCTTCATGGGCCCCACGTTCTTTCCCAGCGGAATGCCAATCATTTGAACGGTCGTGTTGTATGCGATCCATGTGAGCATCAAGGCCGCAATCGCAAGCCCGGCAACCTCGCGTGCGAATCCAAGTCGCCCGATAAACCCGCGCCACCTTGGACTCGAATGAGTGGGCTCGATGTCGGCAGTCGTTAAGTTGGCATCTCCGACCGCCAACAGTGAGAGCGATTGCTCCGGTGTCGCTTCTTCCGCCCGATCCGGCTCGTGCGGACGCCAGCGCGTTGGCGCAAAACGAAGCAGAAACTTGTCATCGAGCAAAAGAAACCCTAGCGACAAAACCAGATAATTCAGGAATGCGTAGTTGGCGGTCAGGATCACGCCGATCTCCCACGGCGTGACGATGAAAAAAAGAATGAGCCGCACCCGTCGCGAGAAAAACATCATGAAGACCAGCACCAGTTCCAGCGCCAGCGTTCCACCCACTGTGGCCGCATGGAACCAATGCGGCAGATGCTCAACGTGCCATCCAATCCACGTGGGTAGCGGCCCATTTTGGTAGTACTCGTCCATCGCCGTGAAGTTGCGCCATTCCACGTCCCCGCTGGCGAGTTTCACCATGCCGGATTCGAAATAGATTCGGAACCACTCCCATTGGAGCAAAAACCAGCTCATGCGCGATGGTGGACTATCCGCGCCCCAGCCGGGCCATAGCCCTCGCGGCGCGAAGAACAGCGCCAGAAACCCAGCTTCAAGCAACATTCCGTCGGATTGATAGCTCGAGAAATCTCCGCTCGCGCTCACGAACGACAGAAAGCAGACGAAGCAGACGAAGAAGCTCAGCCTCGGCCAGAGATTGAAAAGTGCAACCAGCGACGCGATCAGCCCAATCCACACCACCGCCATCATCATTGCGGAGCCTGACGAGATCCAAAACAGCGACGGCGCGAACCAATAGCGCTGCCAGCCAAACTGCTGCGCAACTTCGGCCAGAATTTCCCGCGCAGGCAGAATTCCCTGTGGGCCGATCAGGCCCTTGATCTGAAACAGCAGCGAGTAGAACGCAGAGAAGTAAATGAGCGCGAGCGCGCGCAAAAAGATCCATCGCGGAATCAGTTGTCCGCGCGGGCCGCGACTGCCATCGAAGAGCCATTTGAAGATGTTCATCGCATCTCTCGAACAGGATACGGCTTGCCGGCAATCATCTATCGAGAAATGCGCGTGTTTGAGGGATGGTTGATTCTGCGTGCGCCGTGCCGGATCGACCGAGCCGGGCTTCAAAGCTTACTCTAAGGATTACTCGCAATTCTCGATCACGGAATTCTGGCCGAAGCTAAGCGGCCTCGACCGTGAGTTTGATTCCCAATGCGACACTCCTTATTCGATTTGTCGGGCAGAGTGGCCGTCGTCGCCGGTGGAACCACGGGCCTCGGCCACGCAATGGCCCTGGGCCTGGCTGCGGCCGGCGCCGACGTTGTTTCCAGCTCGCGCCGCATGCGCGAAGTGGAAAAAGCCGCATCTGAAATTGAAGCGCTCGGACGCCGCTCGCTGCGCGTGGTCAGCGACGTTCTCAACCGCGGCTCGATCGAAGCGCTTCACGACGCCGTCCTTGCCGCCTTCGGCAAAGTCGACATTCTCGTGAACGCCGCCGGTATCACCAGCAAGGCGCCCGCGCTTCAGGCGGCGGAGGCAGACTGGTCGCGCATCATTGAAACCAACCTTACTGGAACGCTTCGCGTTTGCCAGATCTTTGCGGCGAGCATGGCGAAAGCCGGCTATGGGCGCATCATCAACGTCGCTTCGCTCGGATCGTTTGTCGCTTTTCGCGGCGTCGCGCCCTATTCCGCCAGCAAAGCCGGCGTCGTTTCGTTAACCAAGACTCTGGCCATTGAGCTCGCGCCGAACGGCGTAAACGTGAATGCGATCGCGCCGGGCGTTTTCGCGACCGAACTGAATCGCTCGCTGGTCGAGGGAACGCAGCGCGGCAAAGAACTCCTGATGCGCACTCCGATGCACCGCTTTGGGCAGGCGCATGAGCTGGCTGGCGCTGCAATCTTCCTCGCCTCGGAGGCTGCTTCGTTTGTTACCGGCGAAGTGCTCGCCGTCGATGGCGGATTTCTGGCAAGCGGCGTGAATCAATAGACTCGTCCGGCGCAATTGGCACACGCCGCGAATGTCTCCTCTATGGCGCGAACGGCACGATCCGCACCTTTCGCCCTTCAGCGCAGGAATCGTAGATGCTCCGCACCAGCTGCAGCGCGCGGTAGCCGTCGATCCCGGAAGACGCGGGCGGCCGGCCGTTCTTGCATGCCTCGCCAAAGTCCGCCAATTGCCGCTCGAACGGCGTGAGCGAAATGGCCATCGGATCCGACGCGCCTGATTTAGTCTGTTGAGAAATCGGCGCAGCATCGCCTCGATCGTCCCGCACGTCCCAGGTCGTCAATTGATCGCCGGTCACGATTGCGCTGCCCTTCGTTCCGTGAACCTCAATCCGCTCCGGATACCCCGGCCATAACGCCGTCGCCGCCTGGATCACGCCCGTCGCGCCCGACGCATAGCGCAGGACCGCCGACACCAGATCTTCCGACTCGATATTGTGCGTCGCACCGAGATGCCAATAGCCAAACACCTCGTCGACCGCGCCAACGAGATGCAACAGCACGTCCACCTGGTGGATCGCCTGGCTGATCAGCGCGCCGCCGCCCTCGCCGGCCCAGCTTCCCTTCACCGGCCGCGCGTAATATTCGTCGGTGCGGTACCACTTCACATAGGCATCGGCCTGCAGGATGCGGCCCAGCCGCCCTTCCGCGATCGCCCGCTTGAGGAACAACGTTGAGTCGTCGAAGCGATGCTGGCTTACAACTCCGAGTTGAATGCCCGCCGACCTTGCGACGTCGATCATTTGCGCCGCGGCATCGAGATCGACGGCCATCGGCTTCTCAACAAGAACATGCTTTCCGTTTTCCGCGCCCAGCTTTACCGCGGCAAGCCTGTACCCGGGAAATGTGCACACGTCGAGGAAATCCACATCCCTGCGCTGCGCAAGCTCTTCAGGCGTGGCCGCAAACTCCGCGCCCCATGCCTCGGCGAATTTGCGTCCACGTTCCTCGGTCCGGTCTGTCACTGCCGCGACCCTATAACCGATATTCTTGTAAGCCTGCGCGTGCTTGGCGGCGATGCCGCTCGCACCAATGAAGCCCACTCTCATGGATAATCTTTCTGCCCCACGGCGGAAGGATGTTATGCGGAGGCCTGGACGTGCCTGGAACCAGCTCGCTCGGCTTCCTGGCGCGGAGCAAAGTCCATCTGCCGGAAAAGTACCTTGTGCAGCACCAGCGCAGCCGCCCCGCGCAACCGAGCCAAGCCGCCATCCACGGCCGCAACCAATCGCGGTGTGTGCGACGTAAACGACTTTGAGATCAAATGACTCTCCAGCAGGGGGCAGATGCGCGGCCACAGGGCCGTGCATTCGCCGGCAATAATAATAACTTCGGGTGCCAGCCCAGCTGTCAAAATCGCCAATCCGCGCGCCAGCTGAGCCGTTTGTCTATCGATCGCGCGAAGCGCGCGGACGTCGCCCTTCAGGGCCAGGTCGAGCAGTTCCTGAAATGAATTCAACGAGGTTTCTGGCGCCAGCTCCCGATAGTAGCGCAGCCCGGCCCGGTTGGACGCAAACGTCTCCCAGCACCCCACACCGCCGCAGCCACAAACCGGACCCGATTCCTCGAGCGGCATGTGGCCGAACTCGCCGGCCATGTCGTTCCTGCCGCGGGCAATACGCCCGTCCACAAGCAATGCTGTACCGACGCCTTCCGATATGACCACCACCAGCATGTTCGAAACTTCGCTGAAGTTGCCAAACCAGCGTTCCGAAAACAAGCAGGCATTGGCGGCGTTATCCATTTCGGTCGGCGTGTCCAGAACCCTCTGCAGTTCTGCGTAAAGATCGATTTGCGCCCAGGGAGCATTTGGGGAAAAAAGCAGGCGGTGGGTTTTCTGGTCCACGCGTCCTGAAACACTTACGCCCAGACCCTGAAAGATTCGATCGCCGTGAGCCGTTCGCTGAGATCGCGCCGCTTTGGCGATCTGCGCAATCACGGCTTTAGCTTCTTCGGGCGTGGAGCCGGCCCCGATTTCAAACGTCACGGATTCGCGGGTCAAAATCTTGCCGTTTATATCGACGACGGCCAGGTTCGCTTTTCCGGGACGCAGATCGATCGCCAGCGTCACATGGCGGTCATTCAAAGTTACATAGGTTGGTCGCCGCCCTCGTGGCAGCCGTCCCAGGCTACCCGGAACCACCAATCCCTCGTCGATCAGCTGGCCGATGATGACAGAAACGGTGCTCGGCTGCAGGCCTGTGAGCCTAGCCAAGTCGGCTCTGCTCACCGGCTGGTGAAGATGAATGGCATGGAGCACGATGTCGCGATTGATTTCGCGCGCAGTTTCGCTCGAGGCCACCGCGCGCCGCGTTCGAGTTGGCTTCTCGGCTGTGTGCAACGTTCGCACCTTTAAGTACCGCGCGGCATGAAGCTAGTCTTCTGTGAACTTGTACTGGCCTGCGCGACTCCAGCAACTAATATATCTGACAGAACGGGACGCGCTGACGGAAAGGGTTCCATTGTGTACCGCAGGCCTGTCCAACAGAAGGGGATCTTACAAGCTTGCCAGGGCACAGTCCGCTCGGTTTCCTCGATCAAGGCAATGCTTCGATCAAACTGTTTTCGACAAAGGTGATTCGATCAAGGTTTCCGATTTGAACTGCGCGCTTTTTTTTCATCGTTCGTCCTCTGGCGTGGTCGACCAGAGAGCGAGTTAGGCTTGCAACTCCTGGGACCAGTGGAAGCGCTCGACATTGGCGCGATTCCTGTTCAGAATTGCCCGGAATGAAAACGCATTCATTGCTGCCTAACTGCCGCATGACGGGATTTTGTTTGTGATTCGCACAATCTGTGTGCCTCAGCACGGCTCGGGGCTTCGGTGCGCCATAAGCTGCAGTTTTTGAATGGTTTGCCCTTCGATCAGGATCGAGCTCTCCCCATGCCCTTCCTATCCACAGACTACTTTTTTCCTTGACAATCCTTATTCGTCGCTCATAAACTGCGACCGCCAAATAAATGGCTGATTCACGGGCCGTTAAGTCAACGCCTCGCGTGTGATTAGTTGTGCGCTTGGCCGATCAAAACTTGATTCTTCCCTGTATCGGAATCACGCGGCGGCATTTTTTCCTTCGGTTCTGCACAGGTAAGAAAACTGAAACCAGTGAGCTTTTTGAGGAGGTAACAAATTCATGTGGCGCTTACGAATCGTATTTTCCCTGGCGATCTGCATCTTCGCCGTCAAGGCCTTCGCGCAAACCGGTGGCAACGTGGCGATCACGGGAACCGTCTCGGATCCTAGTGGCGCAGTGGTCTCTGGGGCCAAAGTGACGGTGACCCAACTAAGCACTTCCACCGTCCACACCGCCACGGCAAACGGCGATGGTCTATTCAACTTCGCTTCCCTTCCGGCATCCACCTATACAGTGACGGTGGAGGCTTCGGGATTCAAGAAGTGGACACAGACCGTCGTTATGTTGGCTGACCAGGTCCGGAACATGGATGTACGGCTTGAAGTGGGCACGCAGACGCAACAAATCACGGTTCAGGAATCGGCTGTTCAGGTTAACACCGTGAATCCCACGCTGAGCCAAGTGGTCGAGCAACAACGACTGGTCGACATTCCTCTGAATGGAAGAAATGCCGCCGACCTTACGCTGATGGTGCCCGGCGCCATCTCGGCAAATGCGAACAACTCCGGCGCTCTGCAGGGCGACACGAAACAGATTCCCGGCGCCGACGCAATTGCTGTCAACGGCGCGCGTCCCGATCAAATCGCCTATAACATGGACGGCGGAAACAACGAAGACCTGATGAGCAACGTCAACGATCCATTCCCGATGCCTGACGATCTCCAGGAATTCAGCGTCCAAACCAATAGCTTCGACGCGCAATATGGCGCCAACGCCGGCGCGGTTGTAAACGTCGTCACCAAATCCGGCACTAACAAGTGGCACGGCACCGCGTTTGAGTTTGTCCGCAACCGGGCATTTAACGGCACCAACTATTTTGCGAGCGCGAAAGACCCTCTCAAGCGCAACCAGTTCGGAATTGAGCTCAATGGTCCCATTCACAGAGACACGACCTTTTTTGCCTTCGGATGGCAAAAAACCATTGTCCGCTCGGTCAACAACGCCTCCAATGCGACCATCCCAACTGCGGCGAACGTGATGGGAGACTTCTCCAACTATCTGACTGCTGGTCCCACCAATCCCCTCTCGGGCGGTAAGACGGTAGTGCTGCAGAATCCCTGGTACCGCCAGGCGCTTACCAACAACACCAACAACATCGCCAGCCTGCTTGACCCGGTGGCTGTAGCGATGACCAAGCTGATGCCCATTTCCTCCGCTTCTGCGAACGGCTTCGTCACATACGGCACACCACTGCAACAGAACTTCAACGAGTATTTAGCACGCGTGGACCAGGTCATTCACGGTCAGAATCGTCTCTTCGGTCGCGCCTATTTCGACAAGTACGTGCACGCGCCCACCTATGACGGGAAGGATATCCTCACTGACGGTCCAGGCTCGAGCATCAACTCGTTCAATATCGCTGTTGGCTACACATGGGTCCTTTCGCCCTCGATCGTCAATAACACCGTTATCGATGCTATCCGGTCGAACTCCGATCGCGGCCAACAGGGCGGCCCCGGCGGCACGGTGCCCGACATGAAGTCCTTCGGATCTCAGGTTTACCAGCTGCCCACGGCGCAAAGCGGCATCCGCAGCTTCGCCGTATCGGGTGACTTCACGCTCGGCAACTTTACTGATGCGCATTTCATCCGCAACACTGGTGACCTTCGCGATGTGCTGAGCTGGTCCAAGGGTAAACATCAAATGAGCTTCGGCGCCGATCTCGAGATGGATCAGTCGAACATTCGCAACACCGACCTCTTGAACGGTAACTGGAGCATCAACGCGGACAACTCTGGCCTGGCGATGGCGAACTTCATGATGGGATATCAGAACGCGTTCAGCCAGACCTCGGGCGACTGGTCCGACTCGCGAGAGAATCCTCTCGGCTTCTTCGCGCAGGACAACTGGAAGGTGACGCATCGTCTGTCATTGACCCTCGGCGTCCGCTACGAGCCTCAGCAGGTGATGAAGGAGATCCGCGGCCGCATCCAGAATTTCCATCCCGACGCGCAGATGGCCGGTGTTCACTCGACCGTTGTTCCAACCGCACCGGCCGGATTGTTCTTCATCGGCGACTCCTACAACGGAGTCGGAGTTCCTACTCGCGGCGAGACGGGCGACTTCAACAATATCGGGCCACGCCTCGGCGTTGCCTGGGATCCGACTGGAACCGGAAAGATGTCGATCCGCGCCGGTGGTGGGCTATTCTACGAATCCCGTCTGCCAGGATTGTTCCTCAACGACGCGGCGATTTCCTCGCCTTTCAGCCTGCGCATCGACCTCATCGACTGCACCTCAAACACTGCCTGTCCGTCGGGAACCCTCTCTTCGATGATTGGGGGCCCCAACACCGGTCTTGTCAATCCGTTGGCGAGCAATCCTAATTTCACAAATGGTTTCCCACAGCGCTTCACTTTGGCCAACGCCCCCAAGAACGCCCCGTTTGTCGCCAATCCTGCGCTATTCAGCCTGCAGCCCGGCGTATCGTGGCACACGCCCGAAGTGTACGACTATAACGTCACCTACGAATATCAGGTGCGGCCCGATATGGTGCTGCATGCCTCGTATGTCGGAACGCGCGGCACCCACCTCCGGCAGGACCAGAACCTGAATCCGGGCATCTACGGCAATGGTGCTACGGAGCAGTTGTCGCGGCCCTACCAGCCATTCAGTTACATTTACGAAAACCGCAACACCGGTGGCAACCGCTATGACGGTCTGCAATTGGATGTCGAAAAACGGCCCACCGGCGGCGCTGGCATCCTGAACCAGATCACCCTGCTGGCCAATTACACCTATTCCAAAGCAACCGACTACGGCTTGGCTGAAAACGGCGGCATTACGGATATCGGTTCCAGCGCCGGGTCCAACATGTCGTTCTACAATCCACAGCAGCATGACTTCGAGACTGGCCCTGCCACCTTCGATCACACCCACCGTTTCGTGGTTTCGTATGTTTGGGATCTTCCCAAACTGACCGGGGCTAACGGCGCGTTGCGCAGCATCGTGGGCGGCTGGCAGTGGACTGGCCTCTATTCCTACCAGACTGGCGATCCCCTGACCATTCTCTCCGGATCTGACAACTCGCAAACCAACAACGGCAACGATCGCGTCAATTACATCGGCCCGGCCGGCCAATTGGGCAAGCTCGGCACTCCCACACCCTGCAATGCCAGCGTTACCCACTGCGTTGCTTGGATGAGCACCGTCGGCAACTTCGCTGCGCCGGCAACCGGTACTTACGGCAACGTCGGCAAGGGAACCTACCGCGGCCCGACCCTCTGGGATATGGACACCGGGGTCTTGAAGAATATCTACCCGATTCCATCGCGCGAAAACCTCAGCTTCCAGTTGCGGGGTGAGTTCTTCAACGTATTCAACCATCCGCAGTGGGCCGATCCCAACGTGACCTTCAACAACGCGGCCTTTGGCACCATCCGGGGCACGATCGGGACCAATGCGGACTACCGCATCATCCAGCTCAGCGGAAAGTTGAACTTCTAGCGCAAGACAAACTTCAACACAGGGCGCGCCGCAATTTGGCGCGCCCTTTCCTTTTGCGCGGGGCACGTAAATGCTCTGTGCGTGGCCGCCCTCTCTTTGCACGGAGCGAAAATATGAGACTTTTTCGTTCACGAGCCTGTACGCCGGAGGGGCTAAACTTCTCAGTGGAGAAACAGGTATGACGATCACCGCCGGTCCGCGGCTACACGCTTTCTTTCTTTCCGCTCTCGTTTTGTTCGCTGCACCCGTAGAACTGTCTATATGCCAAGCTCCCGCGCCCTCAGCTAAGCTTCAGTTCGTCGTCATGCTTTCCCGCCATGGTGTTCGTTCGCCGCTCCAAACTCAGGCCGACCTGAACAAATACTCGGCAGCGCCCTGGCCAAAGTGGGACGTCGCACCCGGCATTCTCACCGCCCACGGCTACGATCTGATAAAGATCTTCGGCGCCTGGGATCGCGTGAAGCTTTCCGGCCAGGGGCTGTTGACGCCCGCCGGATGCGCCGATGCCGCTCACGTCACCATCGTCGCCGACTCCGACCAGCGCACGCGCGAAACCGGCAACGCGCTCGCCGAGGGAATGTTTCCCGGTTGCGAAATTGCCGTCCGTGCGAAACCCGAAGGCACCACCGATCCGCTCTTCCTTCCGCTCAAAGCAGGCATTGGCCATCCAGATGCTCTTCAGGTCACGGCAGCCGTGGCAGGACGCATCGGCGGCAACCCCGCCAATCTCACTGAAGCTTATCGCCCGCAGCTCACGGCTCTCGATCGCATCTTGTCAGGCTGTGGCCGGCTGCCGGCGAAACCTGATCGCACCTCGATCTTCGATATTCCCGCCGCCCTGTCGCCCGGAAACGCCGCCTCTCCCGTATCGCTTCGCGGGCCGCTCGTCACCGCCTCCACGCTCACTGAGAACCTGCTCCTCGAGTACACGCAAGGCATGAGCACTGCCGACACCGGATGGGGTTGCCTTGACGCCGCCACTCTGCGCTTCATCATGCAAGCCAACGTTGCGTCGTGGGACTACGCGGATCGAACGCCGGCCTTTGCGCGCCTCTATGCTTCCAATCTCCTCGAGCACATTCGGTTGTCGATTCAGCAGGCTGCCACTGGCAAGCCAATCGCCGGCGCCTTGGGCAAACCCGGCGATCGCCTGTTGATTGTCGTTGGCCACGATTCAGACATCGCCACTGTCTCCGGTGCGCTGGGCATCAACTGGATCATTGACGGCCGCCGCGACGACACACCGCCCGGCGGTGCGCTGATCTTCGAGCTGTGGCGCTCACCACGCGGCGGCGATTTCGTCCAGCTTCGATTCACATCGCAAACCCTCGAGCAGATGCGGAACTCCGAGCCGCTCACGACTGCCAACCCGCCCGCAGACGCGCCCGTTTCTTTGCCTGCATGCGTCGACGCGGTCGGCTCCTGCACATGGGAAAGTTTTTCCGCCACCATGCGCCAGGCCACCGATCCCGCCTTCGTTTCGAAGCTGAAGTAGCTCGCAAATCAACACGAGCTCACGCAACTTCGACGCCGGCCAAGACTCTCAAACCGTCTGCTCGACCGCATCTGCTTTCCGCCGCCGCGACCAGCGAAATGGCATGCGCAGCCGCTGATATCGGTTCTCGCGGTCGTGTGCTCGCGTCCGCCCGGCAAGCACATCCTCAGCATTCAGCAGACCGACAAGTTTGCCGGTTTCCCGCTCCACAACGGGCAGAACAAACAGCCGCCGCGACGCCATCCGTTCCGCCACCGTCCGCAGCGTCTCATCGGGATACGCAACCACTGGCGCGGCCGCCGGGGACGCCTCACGATCCCGCCCTGAGCTCTTGGCCAACGCGGCAAGCCCGCTGCGCGTGATAACGCCGGTCATCCGACCATCCGCATTCACTAGCGGATATAGCCTCTGGCCGCAGTGATCGCTTTTCGCGCGCCCGCCCAGCCACTTGCTGGCATCCGCCGCCGTCAACTCCGCCGGCAGCACAATCACGCGCGGCCGCACCGCTTCCGCCACCATGATCGTCTCCAGCGGATCCACGCTGTATTCGCGGCTGAGATGATAGCCGCGCCGGCTGATCCGCTCGGTCAGAATCGATCGCTTCTGCACCATCACTGCGCACGCGTGCGCCACCACCGAAGCCGTAAATACCGGTAGCAGCAATCCGTAATTGTGAGTGAGCTCCAGGCTCAGCACCGCTGCCGTCAGCGGGCAGCCAATTGACCCCGAAAGAACTGCGGTCATCCCAACTAGCGCCCACGAGCCAGAGGTCATCCCCGGCAGCACCGGCGCAAACGCGGCACCCATCGCGCCGCCAATCATCAAAAGCGGCGCCAAAATGCCGCCCGACGTTCCGGAGCCCAGCGAAAACGACCAGATGATGCTCTTAATCACCAGAATGCCGGCGATAAGTTGCCAGGTATGATCCCCCGCCAGCAGCGAATCGATCACGTCGTATCCGGTAGCCAGCGCGCGCGGAAAAATCAATCCGCCCAGACCGACGACAACGCCGCCGATCGCCGGCCACCACATCCAGTGAATCGGCAGATGATTCTCGAAAAAATCTTCGCTGGCGTAGACGGCGCGACTCAGCAACAATGCCAGCACTCCGCCCCCCAGGCCGATCAGCAACGCGCCAAGCAAGATAATGGGATCGATCTGATGCGTGCTCAGCGGCATCGGGAACAGCGGATCCTGCGCAATAAAGAAGTGCCGCAACACGCCGGCGGTGGCCGCCGCCACTGCCACCGGCACAAAAGAGCGCGGCCGCCACTCAAAAAGCAACAGCTCCACGGCAAGCAACGTCGCCGCCAACGGCGTCGAGAAAACTCCCGCCATGCCCGCGGCGGCGCCTGCCACCAGCAATGTTGAACGCTCCGCATCCGTCAGGTGAAAATACTGCGCAAACAGCGAGCCCACCGAGCCCGCCGTCATAATGATTGGTCCCTCTGCGCCAAACGGTCCGCCCGTCCCAATCGCCACAGCCGAGCCCAGCGGTTTGAACAGCGCCACGCGCGGGCTGATCTTGGCGCCATTCACCAGAATCGATTCCAGCGCCTCTGGTATTCCATGCCCGCGAATCTTTTCCGAGCCGTAGCGCGCCATCACGCCCACGATGAGTCCACCCACGATCGGCACGAAAACTGCCAGCCAGCCCATATGATTCAGCGCCGGTGATGTGAACTTCCAGCTCAGCCGCTGGTAGTAGAAGAGGTTGGTGCATCCATAAATCAGCCGCAGCAGAACCCAGGCCAGCACCGCGCCCGCGCCTCCCAAAATCAGGCTCAGGCCGCTAAGCAAAATCATGCGGTAGTCGGCGTTGAAGTCGCGCAACTGCGACGTTGCGCCATGTTTCGCGACTTTCATCGCGCGGCCACCATCCGTTTGCGCTTTATCCGGCGTGGCCCGCTCGTCGCTTGCTTGCCTCTGCCCAGAATGTCATTGAGTGCGCGCACCAGCTCCGGCCCCGACTGTTCCAGCTCGCGCGTGTGAAACTCCGCCAGCGCAGCCAGAACCCCCTCTCCCTGCGGCGTCACGCGCAGCAGGATGCGCCGGTGATCGGCCGCGTCGCCCATACGGCGCAGCAAACCTTGATCGATGGCTCGGTCCACCAGCTCCACCGTACTGTTGTGCTTCAGCAACATTCGCTTGGCAACGTTGGCAATTGTCGGCGCCATCCCCTCGGGAATGCCGCCCACGCACTGCAACATCTGATACTGCTGGTTGTGCAGTCCCATCTGCTCGGCCGCCGACTGGCTCACATGCAGAAAACGCCGAAGTTGAAAGCGGAATTCCGCCAGTCGCCGCAGATGCGCCACATCGAGCTTGCGCACACCAGGACTTTTAGCCTGCAGGCGCACGCCGTCGATGCGCGCCGCGCTCGATGCGGGGGGAGGGCAGTTCATGAATATATCGTATCACGATATGTTTCGTATGCCCCCATTTGGCCGTTGCGCCGCGCCCGCCACCTTGCTGTCCCCGCGAGATATGATTGACGAGCGGAGAAACCCGCTGATCCCGCAGCCTAAAAAGGATCTCCCCATGAACACAACGTTGAAAGTCGCTTGCTTCGCGCTGCTGCTTCTCCCCGCTGCCGAATCATTGGTCGCTCAACAGGATTCCTTCAGCAACTGGCCTGCGGGCCGCTCACCCCAGGAAGTCGGCAAGGCCCTGGCCGAGCACTTTGTCACCAGCCCGCACCAGCACAGCCCGGGCACCATCTTCTACGGCGAAGTTGGCACTTGGTACGGCGCACTCACATTTGCGGCATTAACGCACGACACCGGCCTGCGCGATGAGTTGATCAGGAAATTCGATCCACTGATGCCGGGGGGTACCGAAGCCGCTCTCGTCCCCATGCGCGACCACGTTGACGACTCCATCTTCGGCATTGTGCCCCTCGAGATTTACATCCAGACAAAAGACAAAAAGTATCTCGACTACGGGCTCACCTTCGCCGACCGCCAGTGGCAGAATCCCCTGCCCGACGGCCTTTCGCACGAGACGCGCTACTGGATCGACGACATGTACATGCTGACCATCCTTCAGCTCGAGGCTTGGCGCGCAACCGGCGATAAAAAGTATCTCGACCGTGCGGCCAACGAAATGACCGCCTATCTCGACAAGCTGCAGCAACCAAATGGTCTCTTCTTTCATGCACCCGACGTGCCGTTTTTCTGGGGCCGTGGCGACGGATGGGTGGCCGCCGGAATGACCGAGATGCTGCGCGACCTTCCCGCCGATCATCCGCAACGTGCGCGCATCCTGGCTGCCTACAAGCTGATGATGGCTGCGCTCCTCAAATACCAGGCGCCCGATGGAATGTGGCGCCAGCTCATCGATCACGATGACGCCTGGGAAGAATCATCCGCCTCGGGCATGTTCACATTCGCCCTCATCAGCGGCGTCGAAAATGGCTGGCTCGATTCAGGCACGTATGGCCCCGCCGCGCGTAAGGCTTGGATCGCGGTTACCGGCTTCATCGATCAGAACAGTGACGTGACCAACGTCTGCGAAGGCACCAACAAAAAGGATGACCTTGAGTACTATCTCGAGCGCAAGCGCCGCACCGGCGACTTCCACGGACAGGAACCGGTCCTCTGGGCCGCATCAGCGCTGCTCCGATGAAATCGCGGAAGCACAAAGTTGGATCCGACTTTAGCGACTTTGTCGCCGCTGATTTGTCGGTGGTTACCCGGCGACCAGCTGTGTTCCCTATTCCCCAGTCCTGCTCCCTTGCTCCCTGCCTTCATCAATCCAGTCGCGTCAAATACGCATTGCCTTCCACCGGCTGCAGGTGCCGTGCAATTTGTTCAGCGAGGGCGCGATCGTCTCCTTGCGGCCGGATCCGAACCCAGAAGTTGTTTTCTCCGGGGAATTCGATCACATTGGCGCCGGGATAGGTCTCGATCAGCTGTTCCTTCAGCGCGAGCGCGTCGTCCTCGTTGTGAAATGCGCCGATCTGCACGCACCACCGCCCGCCGCTATCGATTGGCTTCGGCGTCTCGTATACATCCATCCGCACCAACGCCATTCCCGCCCGATAAACACCAACTGCTTTGGCCGAAGCAATGGTCAGATCCAGCATCCGATCCTCAACAAACGGCCCTCGATCTGAAATCCGCATGGCGCTCGACTGGCCCGTCTTCATATTGGTGACGACCACAAGCGATCCCATGGGCAGCGTGCGATGCGCAGCGGTCATGGCATCGTTGCTGAAAACCTCTCCGTTCGCAGCGCGTCGACCCTTGTAGGGCGCGGTGTACCACGTCGCATATCCAACCTCGCTCAGAATCGGCCGGTGCGACGCGACAAACGCAAGATCGTCTTCGCTCACCCCTCCGGCCGGCAGCGGCGTTACCGGAATCACGGCTGGAGCCGGCGCAGATGTCGCCTCTGAGTGCGAAGCCTCCGCAGCCGGCGGCAACGCTTGCGGCGGGACCACGCGCGCCTGCTGACGCCGGCAACCGCTCGCTCCAAGTAGAATCGCCACCGCGAGTACCGCACTCAACACCCCGCGCCACACCGTGCAGCGCCGCGCTGCAACCAGTCTGCGTCTTCTGTTCTGAATGGTGCCTGCGCTCAACTGCGCGGCTCCTCATTTGACTGATTCGTCTGATTGCCTTCCGGCTTCGCTGCCTGCCCATAAGGCCGATTCGCGGCCTGGCTGCTCTGCCGCTCGAATCGGTCCGCCAGATTCCGCAGCGTGTCGGCAGCGGTTCGCATTGCCGAAATCGACTCCTTGCGCACCTGCGGAATCACTGCATCGTTCACATAGGTAACCGCGTGACGCAATTCCATCTCAATCAGTTCAATCGCTTCGTCGATTCTCTGCCCCAGTGTCGGTGGACCACCCCAATTCGGCGTGCTCATAATCTCCAACCCTTCCTTTGCTTCTTTTAGATAATTACCGGCCTGTCAAAAGTCTGAGCGCCGCGGAGGGCCGCGTCAATGCCTCGCCCGCTCCAGGGCACCGCCGCGATTACTATTGACGCAATCCTCGAGCTTTCGCGTTATGGCCCTAGCGGTTCCCCATACACCCAGCCAGCCCACGCGCACATGTTCCAGCTCGATTTGCATTCCGTCGGGGTTCGACGATCTTGACTCGCGGAAATCTTTTCTAACAAATACTGGAGCCTCATGCGGCCATCACCGGCGGCTTGCGTCGCGTCCGCGTCAAATGATCGGTCTGTTTCGCATCTGCTTCCGCCGCCTCGCGCCGCCTCGTTCCGCCTCAGGTGACCTTTTTCTCGAAATCCGCGTCCTACCGCGCATGCGCGTGGTTTTCGCTTCGGGATTGGTCGCAGTTCTCTTCTTCCCCGCATCGATCGCCGCGCAGTTCCCGAACAGCGAGCCAGCTGCGCTTCCCGCGCTTGCCTCCCTGCCCGCCGCACCAGCTCCGCACCAACTGCCAGCCGACCCGCCGCACCAGCCCCCACCGCCACCTGCCCTCGATCCCTGCACCGTGAAAAATACCGGCGCCACCACTGCCGTCACCGGCGCCATGCGCGCGCTCGACGTGCTCGGATTCACTGAGCGCTCTGCCGCCGCGGCTGCGCTGCCGGTCATCTCGCGCGTCTGCATTCCTCATCTGCCTATCATTAATTGGTACGCGCGCTTTCTCACCGGTCCGCTGGTCAAGCCGCTCTCGCCACGCGAAAAGGCGCATCTCGCCGTGCACAACCTCATCGACCCCTTCAACCTCATCACCATCGCCGGAATCTCGGCAATCTCCGTCGCCGCCAATCCCCACTCCGCCTACGGCCCCGGCTTTCGCGGCTACGGTCGCTATGTCGGCGTCAGCTTTACTCAGGATATGACCGGCGAATTTTTCGGCACCTTCCTCATCCCTTCCATCACTCACCAGGATCCGCACTACCATCGCATGCCTGGTGCCCCAATCTCCCACCGCATGCTGCACTGCGTCGATCAGGTTGAGTGGACGCAGGCCGACAACGGCCGTGGCATGCCCAACTACGGAAATCTCGTCGGCTTTGCCTTCGACGACGCCATCTCCGATCTCTATGTCCCCGACGAGCGTCACAACCTGGCATCGTCCGCTTCGCGCTACGGCCTCGCCCTGGCCACCGCGCCCGTCGACAACTGCGTCATAGAGTTTCTGCCCGACGTCGCCCGCCACATCCACATCCAGATCGTCATCTTTCAGCGCATCATCAACCGCGTTTCCATCAACTCCGCGCCGTGAGCCGGCGGCTGCCGCTTCAGACGAGCCGCCTGCCTGGTAGTGGCCATTGCACGATCCTGATCGCCTCTGCCGCCTCACGCCCCTTCCCTGCCCGGCCAAACCCTTTTTGCCGACCACCGCTCCCAGTTCGCGCTGACGATTTTGGTTGCCGATCCACCTCGTCGTCGTGATAGATTCACAGCACCCCCCGACCGCACCTGTGCAGGTTTCATCAACTCCATTGGAGGATTTTCAAGGAATGAAAAGCGTTAGCCGCTCTCTCTCTTTCAGTGCACTTTCCCTGGCTGCTGCATGCATGCTGCTTGGCGTATTCGGTGTCCAAACCGCCACGGCACAAGCCTCACCCCCGCCGATCGGCACTTGGGCCAATAAGACGGAAGGTCTCGTGGTCATGCAGAGCGGTACCTGCGGCTTCCTGGTCAACGGAAGGCCCAAGTGGTCCGGCACATGCCACTGGGAGACTCCCTCAGCAAGAGGCGGAATCCTGGACCTCACCTATCCAATGCCCCTCCAGCCCGGCCACATTCGCTGGAGCGTGATCTGGGTCAACGCCACAACCATCACGCTCGATGGTGACGTGTTTTACAAGAAGTCGAACTAGGTCAACTCACATACGAAGACCTGTCCGCACTGTGTCACTTCTGAATTGCGGCCAGGTTCTTCGTATGCAGAAAGTCTTCGTCATTCGCATCGGCCTGCAGATTGATCTGGTCGGCCTTGTATTCCTTCTCGGCCTCGCTGACACAGCCCGCCGGCTTACTTAGATAGTTGTAAGGGTCGTCTGGGGGATGCTTGTCAGAGGATATCGCGCCGCCGCTGTCGGGGGGCGAGCCCTCTGAGTACTTCTCACACGCAAGTTTGGCGATGTTGTAGCTGACTTGCACATCGACGTTTTTCTTTTTCAGAGCGATGAGCGCCTTGAAATGGCGAAGGTTTTCTTGTTTTTCCGCCGGCGTCTGGCCTGTCACATTGCATTCGTCCCTGGCCGCCCCTGCATCGATCTCGGCCTCCTGGCGATTGGCGTCATTCCTGTCACGGTCTTCCTGGATGTCCGTCTCCGTGTTCTGAAACTTCTTTTGCGCCGTCATGATGCAGGTGCTCGGCTTGGGATCGGCCTTGCAGCGCAGTTTGTCGTTCGCGTAGTCATGGTTGGCCTGCGCTTCCCGATCCTTCAGGCCAGCTTCCACACTTTCGAATTGGGCGATCTGCGCCTGCGAAAGGTTGCCGTCCGGAACTGTCGCGCACGATCCGGCGTCGGCACTTTGGGCCGCAGCGGCAAAGTGGTTGTTGTCCGAAGTCAAGCAGAAGCTCACTACCACAGTGAGCATCAGAAATGGGCTACACGCCAGCCGTGATAGCGGTTGCAATCGATTCCTCATTCTCGTCGAACCCCTCTGCTAAAAGACGGTCCTAATGCTACCAGAGTTTTCACTCGCTTCGGCGCATGGTTTTCGGCCCCTGATCCCCTAGCCTTGAGACAGGGTCCGCTTCACAACATGATTTATTTCCGTCACTTACGCCCCGGAATTATCGGCGCTTCCGCCCTCCCATTCGAGCCGATCAAATCCCCATCCAGCCCCCGTTTCCGCCATTCGCTGCTCCGTGCTTGGGTTGACCGGCCATAAGTCATACCCTCCTAATGAGTTCTTAGCCCTCCCCGGTTATGCCATCTAAACCGCGGGCCAGAGCCGGGCAACACCTTCATTCCCGGCGTCTTCAACATAAAGAGGAGATTCTTCAATCATGCCCAAAGCCGTCAAATACGTTGAAAAGGCCGCCGTCTACGCTGCCAAGGGAGCCTGGGTTGTTTTTGAGCGCCTGAATCGCATCAGCCCTAACCCCTCCTTCACACCGAAGTGGAGCGACAAGCCTCTCCTCAAGAGCTACCAAAAGGAGAAGCCGCCTCTCGGCTGGCCGCGCACCACGGACTCGCTGTGCCCCAAGTGCGTCCCCGAGATTCGCAAGCAGATCCTCGACGGCAAGCTGCCGCATGAAGTCCTCCTCAACGAGAAGGTCGGCGAAATCAAGGCCCAGATCATCGAGCGCGACGGCAAAATCCTCATGGTCAAGGATTGCCCCAAGCACGGCCACTTTGAAGATGTAATGTCGATCGACCCCGCCTTCTTCAAGCATCTTGAAGAGAGCTTCCCCGGCCGCGATATGCGAGCCCACAACGACGAGAAGCTGCACAATCACGGCACCTCGACCGTCACGCACGGCCGTGGCTCGGTCCTCACCATCGACCTCACAAACCGCTGCAACATGATGTGCGATCCCTGCTTCATGGACGCCAACCAGGTCGGCTTCGTCCACGAGCTCACGTGGGAAGAAATCAAGACCATGCTCGACAACGCCATCACCATCAAGCCCAAGCGTCAGATGAGCGTTCAGTTCAGTGGCGGCGAGCCCACGCTCTCGCCCTACTTCCTTGACGCAGTCGCCTACTCGCGCAAGGTTGGCTACAACTCGGTTCAGGCCGCTTCGAACGGCATTGAATTCGCCAAGTCAAAGGAGCTGTGCCGCGCCGCTGCTGAAGCCGGCCTGCGCTATGTCTACCTCCAATTTGACGGTATCGGCAACGCGGCCAACTCGCACCGCAAGGTCGGCAACCTGTTCGACGTCAAGCTGCAGGCCATTAACAACCTGCACGAAGCCGGCGTCGAAATCGTTCCCGTCACCACCATCGTGAACGGCATCAACAACGAGCAGGTGGGCCGCATCATCGAGTTCGCGCTGGACAATCCCAAGAAGATCAGCTTCCTCTCGTTCCAGCCCGTCAGCTTCACCGGCCGCGACGAAGAGATCACCGACGAGCGCCGCGTCGCCCAGCGCTACACCCTTTCGCACATGGCGCACGACGTCAAGGCGCAGGTGGGCATGGGCGAACCCGCGCGCGACTGGTTCCCCATCAGCTTTATGAGCACCTTCTCTGACTGGGCCGATCTCATTCATGGGCCTCAGGCGGAGTGGGGTCAGCTTTCCTGCGGATGCCATCCCAACTGCGGCATCGGCATGGCCGTCATGATCGACAAGGAAACCAAGGAGTCCGCTCCCGTCACCGCGTTCCTCGACATGGGCCAGGTTGCAAAGGACCTCGCCAAGGTGAACGACGCCGCCCGCGGCAAGTTCCTTTCCGTTCTTGGACTGGGCCTTTCGTTGATGCGGAATTACGATCCCTTCCAGGCGCCGACCCACTTCAAGATCACAGACATGATGAAGAAGATGGACAAGACCTTCAACGCCACCGGCAAAAACTACGGCAGCGTCAAGGGCGACCGCACCATCGAAGACATCAAGGTTCGCCGCCAGGATCGCTGGAACTTCCTCTTCATCGCTGGCATGTGGTTCCAGGATCTGTTCAACTACGATTTTCGGCGCACCGAGCAGTGCATCATCCCCTACGCCACGCAGGAAGGCGAGATCAGCTTCTGCGCTTACAACACCGGCGTGGGTTGGCGCAACATCATCGAGAAGATGCACATGACCGCCACCCTCACCAAGTGGTATGAGGAGCACGGCCGTCACGAAATTTTCGCCGGCGGCAAGAAGGTTGCCATGAACCACGTGGGCCACGACCTCAACGTCAACATGGATCACGTGAACGCCGAAGCCAACCACACGCTCGACAACCTGGGCATCGCCAAGAACGCACGCGAAGAAAAAATCCGCGCGCGCGACGAGAAGATGAAGCAGGATGCCGAGAACGCCAAGATGGCCGCGCTCTATCGCCAGCATGTCCTCGGCGAGAAGCCTGTCGAAGGTCTGGTTTCACTCGGCGACATCAAGCCGGCCTCGAACAACGCCGCGTCGCCCATCAACCGCAATCGCGAAGTCGAGAAGAAGCAGGAAGGCGAACTCGTCTCCGGGGACTGATTCCACGAATTGGGGTGCTCCATCCTAGCTTCGCTAGGGTGGGGAAAGAAAACCGGGCACCCTTGATTAAGCTCCCTCCCTTGGTTCTCTCAAATAAAACGGGCCGCTCAGCAGCGAACTGAGCGGCCCGTTTTGTTTTGCTGGGTCTCCGCTCACTTTCGGTGCCCCTATCCTGGCTTCGCTAGGGCGGGGCAGCACCAATCCCAAATACCGATGCTGTCATCCTGAGGTCGCGCTGCGACCGAAGGATTTGCAGTTGCTTTTCACGACTTCAACGCAGCACCAAAGGCAAGTGCCCTGTCTGGCTTTTCGGTAAAGACCGGGAACGGATCGCTTCCCCCCGAATCATCTACCATATCTTCATGGACCCCGAAAGTTGTGGGAAGCCTCTGAGTAGGCATGGTGCATGTGCGCCCGGCCAACTCGGAAGGAATTTCGCCGTGCGTGGACGCCGGCAAATATCGGCATTTTTCTTATTTCTCCTGGTTCTCATGTCGCTGCGGGCGCAGCAACCATCCGCCGCCGGCTCATGGCAGGGAACACTTCACGATGCCGGAGGCGCCCCCATTGCGCAAGCCACCATTCGTCTCACCAACGGCCGCGCCCATTTTGAAGCGGCCACCGCCGCTGACGGCTCATTTCGCTTCGCGTCCATTCCACCCGCGCAATACAACCTCGCTGTCGACGCCAATGGCCGCACCGTTCCTTATGCATCGCCGATAACGATCTCTGAGAGCGGCCCGCCCGCCAAGCTCACTCTCTCTGGCAGCGAGCTTTCCGTAGCCGCGGCGCAAGCCACCGGCGCCACCGGTGGAGAGCAGCTCTCGAGCGCAGCCGTCAGCAGTCTGCCCCTCAACAAACGTGACTTCAGCCAGTTGCTTTTGCTCGCCGCTGGAACCATGACCGATGCAAACGGCGCAACCAACTTCACGCAGCAGTTCGCCATCAACGGGCAGCGCGGAGTTGAAGCCACTTTTGCCATGGACGGCGCAGACATCAGCGATCCCGAAATGGGCGGATCGACTTTTTCCAACTTCAACGTCGATGCCGTCGAAGAAATCCAATCCAGCTCCGGCTGGATGCCCGCCGAAATCGGCCGCGGCGCCTCAGGCTTTACCAACATCCTTACGCGGTCGGGCGCTGACGGCTTTCATGGATCGTTCTTTGAGTTTCTCCGCAACTCCGCGCTCGATGCGCGCAATTACTTCGACCACCCCACGCCCGTCTATCCCGGCCGCATTCCTCCCTTTCGCCGCAACGAGTTTGGATTCACCAACGGCGGCCCTGTGCTCATACCTCATCTTTACGACGGCCGCGGCCGCACCTTCTATTTCGCGCAGTACCAGGGATTTCGCCAGGCGCTCGGGACCACGCAGGTGTTGCCGGTACCGACTCTCGACGAACGCGCCGGCCACGACACCACCGCATTTCCCGGTGACACCCTCAACGTTCCCGTCGACCCGGGCATCGCCGCCGTGCTCAAACGCTACCCCAGGCCCAACGATCCGGGCGGGCCCTTTGGCGAACGAACGTACGCAACTCCCTCCACAGTCGTCACCAACGCCAACCAGTTTTCTCTACGTCTTGACCAGAACGCCGGCGTCAAAGACCGGTTTTTCGCGCGCTTCAATCTCAATAATCTCGCCGGCCCCACCACCAACCCTGACCAGACGGCCATCGATCCCTCTTTCGGCGTCACCTATATGGACCGCCAGCGAAACATCGTCGGCACATGGACACGCACCGTCTCGCCTCGCCTAATCCTTCTTTCTTCGCTCAGCATCACGCGCTCCACGCCCGGATTTCCGACTCCCAACCACACCGATCCCGCCGTCAAGTTCAGCGATGGTCTCTACGAGCCTTTCAATTCGGCGGCAGGTTCGGTGATGCAGGCATACGGGAATCTCTTTCAAGGCCGCGAGCTCGTTACCTTTTCGCCGGGCCGCCACAGCTTCAAAGCCGGAGCCGAAGCGCGCCTTAACCGCGACACTACTTATTTCGGCACCAGCCCCAACGGCGAGTACGACTTTGGCGGAGGCGCTGAATACGCGACGGAGCAAATCCCTTCCCAGAGCGGCACACACGATATTCACGCGGGCGATCTGCTTCCCGATACGCTCTCAGCCTTCCTCTCCGGTAGCCCCTTTGCGTATACCGTAGGGGTGGCGCCACCTTACTTCTCCAACGGGACCCATATCGGGCCGGCGGCCATCAATCGCAACAACGTCAGCTTCTTTGTGCAGGATGCATTCAAGCTAAATAGCCGCCTTACTCTCGACTACGGAATTCATTGGGATCTATATACGCCCATTGCAGAGCGCGCGCATCGCACATCGACGGTCGTCACTTCCAACGGTGCGCAACAATACGTCATCAATCCCCAGCCCGGCTACAAAACCAATTGGAAAGCGTGGCAGCCGCGAGTGCAGATTTCGTGGCAGACCACTACGAAGCTCCTCGCCCGCGCCGGCGCAGGCATCATGACCATTCCTCCAAACCTCTGGCAAGATAACTTCCTTACCGGCTCCACACCGTTCGCCGTCTATCCACGGCTGCTTTCCTCCCCGAACGCGCCCTTACATTACGGATTCGAGATCGCTCCTTACCAACTTCCCGCCGTCTACGCTACTTCAGGCGCTGACATCTTTCCTGCAAAAACTCCGCAGCAAGTTCCCGCCAACACAGTGATGGATGTAAATCGTTATGAGCAGGAACTTGCCGCTCTCACACCCGGCGGTCAGGTCAGTGATTTGACCCTGAGCGGCATTGACCCGTCCTTCACCAACGCCACGCTGTTTACATGGACGGCAGGGCTCGAACGCAAATTCGGCAGCCTAACCGCAGACGCAACCTACGTCGGCACGGCCGCCGAAAAATTGCCAGCCACCACCTACCCCAACGCCTACTCCGGAGCTTCTCCGGGCTTTGCGCGCTTTACAACTTTCGACGCGTCCGGTGACGTCGCAGGCGGTTTCGGCACGGAGAGCGTCGTCATGGCTCTTGCTCACTCCACCTATCATGCTCTGCAGCTTTCGCTCGCGGGAACAATGCCTCACGGCGGCCCGGGCGTTCAAGCTGGGTTCACATGGAGCAAGTCGATAGACTCGACCAGCGGCGTCATCGGAGTGGCAGCGCCTCAAAATCCCTTTGACTATCACCCGGAAAAAGCGCCGTCGTCCTTCGACTCAACCACATCGTTCGGCATCAGCGCTGCACAGGATTTGCACCTCGACCGCGCCGCTTTTCTCCGCTTCGCCGGCAGCAAGCTCACCTCCGGCTGGGAGCTTTTGAGTATCGCTTCAATCTCTTCCGGCTCGCCATTCACCGTTTACTCAGGCATCCAGCAAACTGGCGCCGGTTCCAATGGAGCAGACCGGCCCGATCAAATCGCCGCGCCGCATCTCTCCACTGCGCGCAAAGTCCGCCAGGATTACTTGGGCCAGGGCGACAAGAATGGCTCCGCCTTCTTTTTTGTTCCCATTCACGTTCCCGGGGGCACCGGTCCGAACCAAGGCCGCTTCGGCACGTTGGGCCGCAATACCTTTCGCGGACCTGCTTTCTACAATGTCGACCTGGCGACCATTAAAGACACGCCCTTCGGCACGCGCAAAAGCGGCGCCGAGTTCGTCGACCTTCAGTTCCGCGCCGAGTTCTTCAACATCTTTAACATCGTCGATATGGCCGCGCCGGCAAACATCATCTCCGGCTCTGGCTTCGGCATCATCAGCAAGACCGCCGGCAACTCCCGGCAGATTCAGTTTTCGCTCAAACTCATTTATTAAGTAATCAACATGAGGCGAATTCCTCGGGCCGCTTCCGCCCCGCGGTCAAGCTCGCTTTCGCAAAGCTAATACTTTGCCGCCCCGTGACTTCCGTCATACCCCCAACGAACCATTCCACATCTTCGCTCCCACGCGCTTTGGCTGTACAATCCCTACATGACTTCGCAACCGGCTAGGTGCTTTGAGCCTGCCGCCTGCGTCTAACAACTAACAACGCTTCATGAACCACGATTCACGAACCACGAGCTTTATCCAGGTGTGCTGATGACCACGACCCGCGACAAAAACGAGCCGCGCAAGCTGCCCATGATGCCCATTCGCGATATGGTCATCTTCCCCTATATGATGACGCCCTTCGTCGTCGGCCGCGAGTCCAGTGTGCGCGCCCTCGAAGAGGCTCTCAGCGGCGACCGCAAAATCTTTCTCGCCACACAGCACGACGCCTCCATCGACGAGCCCAAGGCTAAGGACATCTACCAGGTCGGCTCCATCTGCAGCATTGTGCAGAGCGTCAAAATGCCCGACGGCAACATCAAAGTTCTCGTCGAAGGTGTTGAGCGAGCCAAGTCCATCGAGGTCACCGACCGCGACGGCTTTTTTGTCGCCACTGTCCGAACCGGGAAGCGCGATTTTGAAATGACGCCCGCCGCCGAGCAGTTGATGCAGCGCGTCACTTCGCTCTTTGAGAACTACGTCAAGCTGCAGCAATCGCTCAACTACGAAACCATCATCGCCAGCGTCAAGATGGACGAGGCGTCCAAGCTCTCTGACACCATCGCCGCCAATCTGCAGGTCGGCATCGAAGAAAAGCAGGAACTGCTCGCCATCTTCGATCCCGCCGCGCGCCTCGCCCGCATCGCCGACGTGCTCGACGTCGAGATCGAAAAGCTCGACATCGATCGCAACATCCAGTCGCGCGTAAAGCGCCAGATGGAGCGCGCGCAGAAAGAGTACTACCTCAACGAGAAAATCAAGGCCATCCAGAAAGAACTGGGCCGCGGCGAAAAAAGCGAGTTCGACGAACTGCGCAAAAAAATCGATTCCGCCGGCATGCCCAAAGACGTGCTCGAAAAATGCGTGCAGGAGCTCAAGAAGCTTGAGGCCATGCCACCCATGTCGGCCGAGTCCACCGTGAGCCGCAACTATATTGACTGGCTTCTCGCCGTGCCGTGGAAAAAGCGCTCCAAGGAAACTCGCTCCATCGACTACGCCGAAAAAGTTCTCAACACCGACCACTACGGCCTGGAAAAAATCAAGGAACGCATCCTCGAGTTCCTCGCCGTGCGCCAGCTGGTCAAGAATCCCAAAGGCTCCATCCTTTGTTTTGTCGGCCCTCCGGGCGTTGGCAAAACTTCTCTCGGCATGTCCATCGCCAAAGCCACGGGCCGCAAGTTCGTGCGTCTTTCGCTCGGCGGCGTGCGCGACGAAGCCGAGATTCGCGGTCATCGCCGCACCTACATCGGCGCCATGCCGGGCCAGATCATCCAGCACATGAAGCGTGCCGGCACCAAGAATCCCGTCTTCCTGCTCGACGAGGTCGACAAAATTTCGTCCGACTTCCGCGGCGATCCCGCTTCGGCTCTGCTCGAAGTTCTCGACCCCGAGCAGAACGTCACTTTCCAGGATCACTACCTCGACGTCGACTACGATCTGTCGCAGGTTCTCTTTGTCGCCACCGCAAACGTGATGCACACCATTCCTGCCGCATTGCAGGACCGCATGGAAGTGCTGCGCCTGCAGGGCTACACCGAGCAGGAAAAACTAGAAATCGCGCGCCAGTATCTCGTTAAAAAACAGCGGCAGCAGACCGGCCTCAGCGATAAGAACATCGTTTTCTCAGACGACGCCATTCTCGAAATCATCCGCTACTACACGCGCGAAGCGGGAGTCCGAAATCTGGAGCGCGAAATCGGCAACGTGTGCCGCAAGGTTGCCCGCAAAGTCGTCAAGGCCGGCAACAAGCACAAAGAGGAAATCACGGCAGCCAACATCGTCGAATTCCTAGGCGTGCCCAAGTTCCGCGACTCAGAAGCGCACGAAAAGAGCGAAGTCGGCCTCGTTACCGGTCTCGCGTGGACCGAAGTCGGCGGCAGCATCCTCACTACTGAAGTTCAGGTCCTCGACGGCAAAGGCAAACTCACCATCACCGGCCAGCTCGGCGACGTGATGCAGGAGTCGGCACAGGCTGCCCTCGCCTACATTCGCTCGAAGGCGCCGGCGCTTGGCCTCTCGCGCGAGTTCTATCGCAACATCGACATCCATCTGCACGTGCCCGAGGGTGCCATCCCGAAGGACGGCCCATCCGCCGGCATTACGATGGCCACTGCGCTGGCCAGCGCTCTCGCCAAAATTCCCGTGCGCCGCGACATCGCCATGACCGGCGAAATCACGCTGCGCGGCAAAGTGTTGCCAATCGGCGGCCTCAAAGAGAAACTTCTCGCCGCTCTTCGCGCCGGAATTTTCGAAGCCATTCTGCCGCGCTCCAACGAGAAAGATCTCTCCGAGCTGCCCGACAACATCAAGAACGCCATGAAGCTCCGCTTCGTCGACACCATGGACGAAGTGCTCGCTCTGGCTCTGGAACGTCCGCTGCCGTCGATTCCAGTTGAGACTGAAACCCTCGCCGCCGTTCAGCCGCCCGAAGTTTCCGCCAACCTTCCCGCTCCGCAATAGTGATGCCGCTCGATTGGCGCGAGGGCGCGCTTGCCCAAGGGCTCGCGTGTTTTCGCAGCCGGCAGTTTTTTCTTGCCCACGAGCATTGGGAAGACGCATGGCGCGACTCCGCCGAACCGGAAAAGACATTTCTGCAGGCGCTGATTCAGATCGCCGCGGCTTTCTATCACCTCAGCCGCGGCAATGCACTCGGCGCAGAGAGATTGCTGCGCGCGGCCGCTGGCCGCCTCCAGCGCTATCCCGCGGAATTCGCCGGCGTCGACATCGTCGCGCTCCGCTCAAATGTTCGACTGTGGATTGATGCGCTGGCGGCAGGCAACACCGCGCCCAAGCTTCCCTATCCCGAAATCCGGCGGGAATAAACCTCAAGCCCGGCTCTGCGGCTTGCTATTGGCCATCTACTGGCTATTGGCTACTGGCTATTGGCTATTGGCTAGTTTCTCCAGCGCCTCACACGCCGCCCTCACTCCATCTTCCCGCGCCACTTCCTCGGCCGCCGCCCGCGCCCGCGCTTCAAACTCCGGCTCCGCCAGCATCGCCCGTACCTTCCGCGCCACGCGCCACGGCTTATAACCCGAGCGCTGAATCACGCGCGCCACGCCCATCCGGCGCATCCGCCGCGCGTTGTCCGGCTGGTCGTGCGAGTAGGGCATGATCAGCATGGGGCGCCCCGCGCGCAAACATTGTGCCGTGGTCCCCACTCCGCCCTGGTGCACCACCAGCCGCGCCCGCGGAAACAGCGCCGAATAGGGCGCATACTTCGCCACGCAAATCGAATCGGGCAGCGTCTCCTGCGGCCGATTTCTCTCGTCATCGCCAATCAGCAGTACCGCGCGCACGCCAAGCTTCTTCGCCGCCCGCGCTGACTGCTCGTAGAAATCTCCCGCCGCCAGCACTGCCGCCGAACCCAGCGTGAACACAACCGGCGCGTCGCCCGCCGCCAGAAACTCCTCCAGGTTCTCCGGCAGCGCCGCGTTCCCCGCATCGGAATCGTAAAAGCAGAATCCCGTGATCAGCGTTTGCTCCGGCCAATCCTTCTGCTCGGTGCCCAGCACCCGCGAAAAAAGCGCCAGCACCAGGTCCGGCGAATGTTTCGCATCGAAGATCGGATTTTTGCCCTTGGGCAATCCCAGCTCGCGCCGCAATGCATACACCGGCTCAGGCCATTTACGCGTAACAAATCGCGCCAGCCTGCGCATCGCGCGGCCCATCCCCGGCGCCTTGTCTGCTCTCGCCAGCTTCGGATAAGGCGGCAGCACCGGCGGATCGTACGCCGAGAAGAACGAAAATGGCGCCAGCACGTAACTGGCCCACTTGATTCCCGTCACCTCGGCGACCATCGGCCCCGCGTAGTTCAGCTCGCCCAGCAGCAACAAATCGGCGCGCTCGGGCTTCGTCGCCGCCTCCAGCAAATCGTCGTACGTCTCGCGCAGCACCGGATACAGAAACTCCCGCAGCCCCGTCTCCGTGCCCTTCTTCACGTCGTAGACCATCTCAACAAGCTTGGAGTTTTTCGGGTCGATGTCGGGCCGCAACGCGTGGAACGCAAGTCCGAGCGGCTCAATCTTCGGCCGGTAGACGTTGGGCAGCGCCATCACCGGCGTGTGCCCGCGCCGTTTCAGCTCCAACGCAATCGCGATCAGTGGATTGATGTCGCCGTAGGTTCCAATGTTCGACAAGACAATGCGCAATCCAGGGCTCCCCGATGCTGAATGGTTCCGCAGCTTTGAGACTAATGCATCAAGGCAGCGATCAAGGCTGCTTTTCCCCGGCAATCAGTTGCCTTGAATACCATCCCCGCAAGAGACAAAGCCTTCGATTCATCAGCCTAGCCACCGTTACTCGGTTTCAGCGGAGCGTTCGCGCATGCGTGCGGCGTGTCAGCGAGCGTCGGCTGCAAATCCGGCCAGTACGGGCTCGTCTTCAGCAATCCGCAAAAATCCGCCAGCGTCGGCAGCGGAGCTTGCTGCGCCTTCGGTCCCAGCGCATCGATAAACTTCCACGCCGCCTGCGAATTATCGGAATAAAGCAGATCCAGCACCGTCTGCCACATCGTAGTTCCAATAGAATCGGCATCGCCCGCCGCCACCACCTTCTGCGCCGCACTCAAGTCCTTGTTCCATTCCGCCGTTGTCGGCGCAGGCTTCTTCATCCTGCCCAGGTCTAAATGAAATCCTCCGCCGTTTTTGTCGTCCGTCCAGCGCAGCAACACCACCTCCGAGGGCGAGCAGGCAAAGCACGTCGGCCAGTAGCCAAAGGTCCAGTCCCCGGTCACGTAGTCGTAGCGCCCGTCAGGCTCGCTCTCAAAATGCGCCAGGTCGTCATCGGCATCATTTAACGTGGCCAGCAGCTTGAACTGCGGCCCCAGCTCAAAGACATAGTGGATCGAGCAGCAATGCGCGCCGCCAGTGTACAGTGAAACAACCATGTCCGGCTGACCGCGCCCGGTCACGTCTGCGCCATTCGGAATGGCCGCAATATTGTCCTGCGCGTCGTCCGGCTGGCCCAGCGTGAAAGTCTCAAAGCTGTCCACGCTTTTGCTGTAAACGGTCGTGCCCCCGTTCGCCACCGTCACGCACGCTCCGTCACTGCTCTTGTATGCAGTGAACACATACGCGCCCACCGTCGCAGCATTCGTCTGGTTCTTTGCCGCGCACGCCTGCGCCGGATTTTCCGACGGCCCCTGCGCCGCGATCCCTGCCGCGCACGAAATCCAAACCGCCGTCAGCAACGCGATGCGTGCCCACCCACAACTCCTCACGTCTCCCATCATCGCTCTCCCCCAATTCTGTACAAGATAGCACCGGTTCGCGTCCGCTCCGCCTGATTATTTGCCCCCAACTTCCGCGACGATTCAATTCTCGCCGCCCCTTCCGCTTCATCGCGTTTTGATCGCCAAGGCCTGCCCTGCGTGCTATTCTTGCCGCGTTCGACTTCTCACTGGAGCCACCAATGCCTCGCCCCCATCTTCACCTTTTCGCCGTCGCCCTCTTTGCCGCCGTCACCGTTCCAGCCCTCGCCGCGCAGCAACCCGCAGCTCCCGCGCCTGCATCCACTGCTTCGTCCGCTCCGGCCGCTGCGGTCGGTCCCTACCACATCGTCGACCGCTGGAAAATCGGCGGCGAGGGTGGCTGGGACTATCTCATCGCCGATCCCGGCGCGCATCGCCTCTACTTGGCCCACGGCATGCAGGTTGACGTCGTCGACACAACGTCAGGCAAATTGATTGGCTCCATCACCGGCTTGCACGGCGTTCATGGTGTGGCGCTCGATCCCGCCGGCAAGTTCGGCTACATCTCCGACGGCGGCGGCAACGCAGTTGTCGTTTTCGACCGCTCAACACTCGCTGCGGTTGCTACCATCCCCGCCGGAACCAACCCCGACTGCATCATCTTCGAGCCGGTCACTAAAACCGTCTGGGCTTTCAATGGCCGCTCCTCGAGCATCACCGTCATCGACCCCTCCACGCGCACGGTCGTCGCCACCATCCCCATCCCAGGCAAGCCGGAGTTCGCCGTCGCCGACGGCCAGGGCAACGTCTTCGACAATCTGGAAGACAAGAGTGAGATCGTCCGCATCGATGCACACGCAAAGTCGGTGCTCGGCACCTGGCCCGCCGGCTGCGATTCCCCGTCCGGCCTGGCCTTCGACGCTGCTGGCCATCGGCTCTTCCCCGTCTGCGACGGCAAAAAAATGTCCGTCATCGATTCCACCACCGGCAAGCTCCTCGCCAACCCCTCCATCGGCGACGGCCCTGATGCCGCCGGCTATAGTGCCGCGCACTCGCTGGCCTTCGCCTCGAGCCGCGATGGCATTCTCTCCGTCATCGATGCCGCCGCACCCGACTATCCCACCATCGAGAGCCTGCCCACCCAGCCCGGCGCGCGCACCATGGCCTACGATCCTTCGACAGACCGGGTTTACCTCGTCACCGCCGAGTTCGGCCCGCGCCCCGATCCCACGCCGCAGAATCCGCGCCCGCGCCCGCCCGTTCTCCCCGGCAGCTTCACCGTCATCGTCGTCGGCCGCTGATTACGAGTCAGAACATCACCGTTCACCAACCACCGACCACCTTCCACCGTCGCCATGAAGCTCGCTCTCATCGTCGTTGTCATCCTCGTTGTTGCCGGCTCCATCTTTGCCGACTACAAATGGCGCCGCTGGATGGCTAACCAGCGGCGCAACCACGACGATCGCTCCTAGCTCCGCATCGCCGTCTTCAGCATGTTGAGCTCTTGGGCCGCCCGCCTCCTCCGCTCCCTCGTTCCCTGTCCATCGACTCCCTGGTCCCCGCGTCACTGCGTCCCTGCCTCAACATCCGCGTCTTCTAAAATGCCTTTAGGAGCAGTCCACACACACATGCGCCGCGTCGTCAGCTTGCAATCCCTATTGCGCCGCCACACCAGCCTTTCCTCTTTCTTTCTCATCGCAGCCCTCGCCCCCCTCGGTTTCATTCCGGCCGCCGTCAACGCCCACGCCCAATTCGGCGCACCCGACACCACGACAGTCCACGACGCCTCGGCTCTCAAGCCGCCGCCAGGCGCACGCGTCGCCATCATCGAGTTTGAAGATATGCAGTGCCCTGACTGCGCCCGCGCCAATCCCATGCTCAAAGACGCAGCCGCCAGCTACAACATCCCCTGGGTTCGCCACGACTTCCCGCTGCCTCAGCACAACTGGAGCTTCCAGGCCGCCGTCAACGCCCGCTTCTTCGACACCGTCAGCAAGACCCTCGGCAACGACTACCGCGACGACATCTTCTTGAACCAGCCGGCCATCGAAACCCCCGCTGACCTCGAGCAATTCACTTCGCGCTTCGCCTCCAAGCATGGCGTCACGCTGCCTTCTCCCGTCGATCCCACGGGCAGTTTCGCCGAGCTGGTCAAAGCCGACCGCGCCCTCGGCCAGCGCATCGGCATCGAGCACACGCCCACCATCTGGATCGTTACTAACTCCTCCCATGCCCCACCCTTCATCGAGGTCGTCGACCGCAGCCACCTCTACCAGCTCATCGATCAGGCCATGGCAGAGACGCAGCACTAGCATCCGCCGCAGCCGGCTGAGTCCACGCTGTTTTTTGAGGGGCAGTGCTTCACCCGAGCTGAATTTGTTGTGATTGGGCTGTGCTTCAGCCGAGCTGAATTTGTTTTGAAGGGGCACGGCTTCAGCCGTGCCGAAAACCCTGTATCAAAATCGGGGCTTTAGCCCCTGAGGGAGGCCTTTTGCGGCTCGCAAGCGCCTTTGTAACGCTCAGGCCGTCTACCCACCCTCGCCCAGCCCGCCGGCTCCGCCTTGATACAATTTCTTCAAGTCCTCGTCGAACCCCAATGGACAAAAAATCAAACCCACATCGCCCAACGCTTAGCGCCCCTGCGCACCGCGCCGCCGCCCCGCTGATCGCGCTCGCCGCCGCCTTCCTCGCCGCTTCCCTGGCCTCCGCCCCCGCTCGCGCCCAGTTTAGCGAGCCCCACACCGTCCACGTCCTCGACGCCTCGGCCCTCCATCCCCCCGCCGGCGCCCGTGTCGCCATCATCGAGTTCGACGACCTCGAATGCCCCGCCTGCGCGCACGCCAACCCCGTCCTCATGCAGGCAGCCGCCAGCTACAAAATTCCCTGGGTCCGCCGCGACTTCCTCATCCCCGGCCACATCTGGAGCCCCATCGCCGCCGTCAACGCCCGCTGGTTCGACACCAAAAGCAAGACCCTCGGCGACGAATACCGCAACTACATCTTCGCCAATCAGATTTCCATCGAAACCCAGCCCGAGCTCCGCCAGTTCACGCAAAAGTTCGCTGCCGCGCACGGCATTGCCATGCCCTTTGCGGTCGATCCGCAGGGCAAGCTCGCCGCCGAAGTCCAGGCCGACACCAATCTGGCCGAGCGCATGGGCCTCAAGGAAACTCCTACCATCTTCATCGCCATCGCCAACTCCAAAGGCCCGCAGTACATTCAGGTCCTCCAGGTCGATCAGGACCTCTATCGCGATATCGATCAGGCCCTCGACTACGCCCGCCACTAGCGAGTAGGCAATGGCCAATAGCCAGTAGGGGGCAGCGGAGTCAGCGAGGTTAGAGGCGCTGGCGAGTTAGAAGAGTAGGGACCAAAGAGCTACGGCCGGCGTTCGCAGGTGCGGACGCCGTTTCTGTTTTTGGGCTGCCGGCAACGGAATCTCGCTGCGAACTGCGATCAAGGCGCCGCGTTCCTTTGCGCTGCTTGCTACTGGCTACTAACTATTGGCTATTGGCTATTCCCTATTGGCTTTTCGCTACTGGCTATTGCCTATTCGCTATTGGCTATTGGCTATTCGCTATTGGCTATTCGCTATTCGCTATTGGCTATTGGCTATTCGCTATTGGCTATTGCATATTGGCTACTGGCTGATCGCGAACAGCGCTAGCTGTTCGCGATCTTCACCAGCTCCTGCCCGCCCGGCGCAACCATCCGCGTTTGCTCTCCGCGCCAGTGGTCGATATGGCTGATGCGGTGCACGCACCCAATGGTGCAGTGCGGCGCGCAGCTCTTCGCCGTCACAAACTCATCCTTCACGCGCTCCCGCGAATACTCCGCCACCGGAATCCCCGGGTACCCGCGCTGCTGCGAGCAGTAGTGCACCAGCCCGTCCTCGCACACATACAAATAGCGCGACCCCGCGCGGCACCGCCAGTTGTTCGGCCGCCCCTCCGCAATCGCTTCCTGAAACTTGTCGAACTGCGCGTAGTTCCCCTTCTTGCGCTCCTTCATCGCGTGATAAACGCGCGCCTCCGCCTCGTTCAGCGGTTTCAGTTGCCCGTCCCCGTCGTGGATAATCCCGATCGTCGACTCGAACCCCAGCTCCACCGCGCGCCGGCCGATCGTGAGCGCGTCCTGGGGATCGCGAATCCCTCCGCCCACCACCGAATTGATGGTCACGTGGAACTCCGCATGCTCGGCGAGCATCTGCAGGCGTTTATCCAAAACCTTAAGAGACTTCTTCGACACGTCGTCCGGCGTCACGTTGTCAATCGAGATCTGCAGGTGGTCCAGGCCCGCCCGGTTCAGCCGCTCAATTCTCTCTTCGTTCAGCAGGTACCCATTCGTGATCATGCCCGCAATCGCGCCGGTTTTTCTGATGCGGCGAATCACGTCGTCCAGCTGCGGGTGCGTCAGCGGCTCTCCGCCCGAGATCCCGATCATCGCCGTCCCCAGCCGCCCCAGCGCGTCAATGCGCCTGTACATCTCTTCCAGCGGCACCGGCTCGCTCACCTTGTCGTACTCGTTGCAGTAGGAGCAGCTCAGGTTGCAGAACCGCATCGGGATAATCTGCACCAGCACCGGATGCGAAGTGTCCGCCAGCGCGCGCACCACCATGGCGTACTCGCGCACCTTGCGCGTAACGCGCTTCCAGCGGCCTTTCAGCGTCGATCTCCGGGGAGTGCCCATCTTTACTATTGAATCACAGGGAGACTGATTGAGCTGACACTCCACCCATGATCGCTTCTCCAACCTCCCCAAGCGCAGAATTTACATAAGTGATTCTTAAGCTAATGGAAACAAAGGAGATAGTATTGATAGATGTTGCAGATTATGCTATGCTGGTAAACGTAGTGTGTGCGCGGAGCACTTGAGCTCAAATGACGAAGCTTGCGAAGATCAATCAGTTCAACCGCAGCGGAGCTGTCTACTACAAGGTGGAGCAGCGCGAAGACGGTGCCTCTGCAGTCACGCTGTCTGTAGACTTCGAACGTGTACCTGAGCCAGACCATAGCTACGTCGCAGACTACTTTGAGGTTCATCGCGCAGACGCGGACGTTCTGATGGTTTTTGGGAAAATGAATTTTCCGTCTGAAAAAGAACTGAGAAACAAGATCGAAATTTACTTTCCCTTTCACCCCTTCATGCACCAATTCTGGAAGAGCTCAACGAAGCTGAGAAAAACGATACAAAAGAACTTCGAGCTAAAGGGCAAAACAGCGAAGAGACAAGGGAGTATAGCGAGCTCTGGAGAAAAGGTTCAAACGTTGGCAGCGAATTGCGCGCTGATTGTTAACAATGCCGGGCAGTGCGTGGCCGATTTTTTCCTCATTGCCGCCAAAGACATCTGGCTTAAGACAAAAAAGGGTGACCCACTTAATGTCAGCGCAATTGTGCGTGTTTTCATGAGCGAGCACATATTGCTAGGTCTCTTGAACCGCTGCGATGAGATCGCGGGGGAATTGAAGAAGGAACTGGATATACCCGCAGTGGAGGAAGACGATGAAAATCTGGAATCTGTCGAGCTTTGAAGAAGTGGTCCCTAATGTACTTTCGTCCGTAGACAAGGACTCAAGCGCAGAAGTGCATACCTCGCAAAAGAGACCACTAAACACGACAAAAAGGTTCTCAATGGGCCTTGTTGGAACGGTAATCCTCGTTGCCTCTATCAGTGTGGCCTCGGTCCAAATGCGAGTTTCTGGAAACGACAGCAAACTACGTATCTCTACAATCCCAAGCATTACAAATGTTCAGAACGATCGTCCGCCTCTGGCCTTGCTTTTTGACGCGCGTCACGACCTCAAGTGGGATGCCACAAAGGAGCAGGAAATGCTCGAACGCGCTGCCGCTGCGGTGGCAATCACAGATCGCAGCCAAAATGCAGCGAACGTCATTCATTCCGCGTTGCGAGAGGGTCTGCCTCGTGATCGGAAGGACGCGGACGATTTGGCCAAACTGGGGATCAAGCTAGGGTAGGTCTACGTTGAAGCTGATTGACTGCCCGCAATGGATACAGGACGAGAATTCGGCGCTGCCTGGGATAGCTCAGGCAGCGTTCGCATTTGCGAAGTTCATGGAGCGGCAAAACCCGAAGCTATATATCTTGACCCACGGCGACCTGAAGCTATGGCATAAGAGGCTGTTCGAGAAGACCGTCCCAGTTCCGTACTATGCAGGCAATTACCGTCAGAAGAACCCCTCCAAACCTTGCCTTGAGGGAGACGCGCAAGTAGGAGGCGTTTACGGTGCGCCATTCGAACAAGTGGAAGAGTTGATGGAGAAGTTCTCGGACCAACTTTCCGCATCAACGACCTCGACGGACGAGTTCCTAGCGGATCAGAAGCCCTTGGTCGCAAGGGTCCAAGCTGCCGCCCAACTCGCGGCTTTCGCCGGCGGATCGATCATCAAGATCCATCCATTCGTGAATGGGAACGGAAGAATTGCACGGCTGGCAATGAACTTCTACCTACACCGCTACCTGAGCCGCGTGCCATTTTTTATCGACCGCCCAACAAATCCCGATTACAGCACCGCGAGTAGGATCGCCATGCAGTTCGGAAATTTTGTTCCCCTTTATCAGTACATTATTGAATTGCTCGCAACTGGCCCCTAGGGGACAGGGTGCCTAGTGTGTCCCTCGTCCGCCGCGGCGGAAGAACCGCTCGGTAGCCAGCCCCTGTCGGATCAACTTGAGTTATCTCGCCTGCACCCGCGCCGGGCCAGCCGCCCGCCGCATCCGCCGCAGCTGCATGATCACCGAAGCAACCATCATCGGAACCACCCAGCTGGCCCAGATATAAACATCCGCGCGTTCGCCGGGGTTACCGAGCCGCGATGTCGCTCCGTAATCGTTGAGCAGCCGGAAGCTGACGAAAGCGAACGTCACAATGTAGGTCCGCACCATCCACTCCCGATGCACGTCCACCTGCCGCTGCCAGATGGCGTAGAAGGCCATGGCGCCGCAGGTGATCCAGGCCGACGCCAGGCAGAAGAGGCTGAATCCCCAAATCACTCCGAACGTGGTGGTCACGGCCAGCCCCATCCCCGCCAGCGACCCCAAAAGAACCGCAACAAGATAGGTGCGCCCCAGCACGCGATGCAGTTGGATGTTGCGCTGCCGCAACCGCCGCGAAAATTGGAATGGCCCGATGAGCAGAGCCACCATTCCGCTCGTGATGTGCACCAGCAGCATCGCGCGCCGCGACCAGTACTGGGCAAATCCGGCTGGATTGTAGTTGAGGTAGTAATGGAACACGTACTTGGCGACGAACGCGACGCCAACAGCAAGCACGATTGCGAGCGCCACCGCCTTGGCGAGGCTCGAGCTGCCGGACGCAGGCCGGATAGAAACAGCAGTCGACATGGTACCTCCTGGGGAATCGCAGAATGGGCCTGTTGGGGGAATCCCGCCGGCAGCAAATTCCGCCTCGGCCGGGACTCAGCGAGTGTACCCCGCTCTGCTTCCGGAGGAAAAGCCTTTTGTTTCCTGCGCTGCCCAATAGCCACCGTGCGCCCGCAGCGGCAAGCCCGCTAGCGCCAACTTGGTGACTCGCTAACTTGCTAACTTGCCGCCTCGCCGCCTCGCCGCCTCCTACTGCGGCTGATAATGATGGTTGTCGTCGTGCCTGTCGTGATCGCCGTGACCGCCATGGTCGCCATAACCGCCGTGATCGTCGCGACCCCCTGCCACCGCCGCGCAGGCAAAATCGTTTCGCCCGTTGTGAATGCCCGTCATGACAGTGAAACCGCCGCGCCCGGCCGGGCACATGTGCATGCCGTTGGCATAGGTCTGGCCGTTGGCGTCGAGAAACGAGCGCTGCACGCCCGGTATGTCAGAGCACACAAGCCAGTCGTAGTTGTTGTGCAGCCCGCGCATATACCACCCCGGGCGGCACACGTGCATATTGCCCCGGCCCAGGTCGCCCTGCGTTCCCCTGTCCAGATAGCTGTGCACCTGGCGCTCCATTCCCTCGGGAACCACGCGCACGCAGGTGAATACGTTGTTGCCTACATGGGCGCCCTGCATGGCGAATCCCACCGGGCACACGTGCACCGGCGTCCGGTTCCAAACCTCTTCCGTTCCGCCGTCGGTCACCGACCTGCCCACCTGCGCGCGGCTCAGCACGCCGCATAGACAAACCACGGCCAGAAGACACGCCGCCTGCCAGCACGTCTTTCTTGCTTCTCTCATTGGTCTCTCCCTTTCAGTTTTTCCTGATCTTTGGCCCGGACGAAGGCCCTTTTGGCCCGCGGGTCAGAAATCTAATTGCCCATGGAAGACTGTGTCAAGCGAGGCCGTTGACGTTTCGCCGCTGCGAGCATCCAACCTGCAGCCTTCCAGTATCCTGTTCCCTTGAGGTTGCGCCCATGAAAAAACTGGCTTTGCTTCTCGCTCTCGCCGTGCCCCTTGCCGCCGCCCAAACCAAGACCCCGCCCACCACGCTGCGTGGCGTGCTGCTGGAGCAGCTTCGCACCACACACGACCAGGAAGATTGGTTTGTTCCGGCCAACGTCGCCGTCGCGGGCCTCACCGCTGAGCAGGCCCAATGGAGCCCCGGCAAAGGCAACCACTCCATTGGCCAGCTTGCCTACCACATATGGTATTGGGACGACCGCGCGCTCACCCAGTTCAACGGGCAGAAGCCCGCGCCCTTTGATGGAAACAATAACGAGACCTTCGACAATTTCACCCCCGCGCAATGGGACGACCTGGTGAAAAAGCTCGACAAGGTGCTCGCCGATTGGGAAAAGGCCGTTGAAACCGCCGACGACGCAAAGCTGGCTGCGAACGCGTCACTGATTGCTCACGTGGGAGCGCACAACGCCTACCACATCGGACAGATCCTCTACGTTCGCAAACTGCAGGGAGTGTGGGATCCCGCCAAGGGCGTGAAGTAGGCGAGCGCCAGCCGCGCCTACTGCGCGGCTTCGCGGCCCACTTATCCAACGTCGCGATTGTCGTCGTTGAGATACTCTTCCGGAACGTCGTCCTCAGGCACCTGCCGCGTCCGCACCTCGCCCTGGTCGGCGTCGGGCGCGTCTTCCACTCCCTGGACGATTCCCGCCTCGAACGCGTTGCCCTCTTCGAGCAACTCCTCCGCGCTCTCAGAATCGGCATAAGGCTTGTCGCGCAGTTGCTGGATGTCGCCCGATTGGCCGGCCGAATCCGCTCCGGTCTCGTCACGCAGTTTCCGTTTTGGGTCCATGATCGGTTGCCCCTCTCGCGGCCGGGCGCGTTGCGTCGCCGCCGGTGCTGCCCACACTACGTCGGATGCGAATCATACGCGAAAGTTACTGACTCGTCGCCAACTTGCCAGCCCGCTAACTTACTGACTCGCCGACTTGCTGACCTGCTAACTCGCTCCCTGACCACTGATCACTAACCACTCACCACTGTCTATTACAGCTTGTCGATCTCCTCCGCCGCCCTGTGAATCGCCTCCGCGATCTTCTTGATCTGCTCCGGGCTCGCGCCTCTGCGCCACACCTTCGACATCACGGCCCCGCGCAGATCCATGAACGCCTTCATCAGCTCCGGAGCGCGCCCGCGCCGGAATCCGCGCCCCGTCTCCTCCAACCGCTCGAACAGCCGGCCCACGCGCTCCTTGTTGGCTTCGAGATACTTCGCGCCCTCCTCGGTCACGCTGTAGACCTTTTTGCCCTCGGTCTGCGCGGCAATCAGGCCCTCTTCCTCAAGCATGGTGAGCGTGGGATACACCACCCCCGCGCTCGGCGTGTAGCCGCCGCCCAGCCGCTCTTCCATGGTCTTCATCAGCTGGTAGCCGTAGCTTGGCTGGCCTTGGAGCAGCCGCAGAATCACCAGCCGGATCTCGCCGGCATCGAACATCCGCTCGCGCCCCCCAAACCCGCGCCCGAACCCGTGCCGGCCGAAGCCGCCTCCGAAACCGCCGCCGCGGCCTCCGAATCCCGGGTCTTCGCCGCGTCCGCCAAAGGCGCCCGGCTCGTCGAAGTCGCCTCCGCGCATTGCTGCAAACCGCTCCTGCGCATAATGCCGCCCTGCCCAGCCACGCGGGCCGCAGAACTCCTCGCGCCCGCCAAATCTCTGGCCACAGCGTTCCGCTGGTGGCCCCTGCTCAAATCTGTGTCGTCCAAACATATCGTTGGACCTCCTTTCAAAACATATCTCACACTATATCGTAAGATATATCTTGATGCAAGTCGGATTCTGAAGATTTTCAGCCGTCGGCCCACAACCCCGGCTCAAGCGCTGAACTGCCCCGCCCCGCATCCCAAGTACCGCGAAGTCGAATATCCAGCTCCGAACTGCCTTTTCCGGGCCGCGAGCACCTTGGGCAAGGCCGCGACAGCGGACGGGATCGAGGCGGCAGGGGCTCGCCCAAACGCCCGAGCGGCCCGGGAGCCGAATCGCAACCCAGATCTCAGCTCCGGCCTACCACCCGCTCCCGCCGCAATTTCCCTTGCTTCTCCGCCGCCCCTGCCCTATCGTTTGAGGCATCAAGCGGAGAAACCCTGATGGCAGACAGTGATAGCGGCGGCAGCTGGTCGGCGGTGGAGTCCCTCCTGGGCGACCGCTACACGCGCGAGGCGCGGCTGGCGCCCGCGTTTCTCAGCGTCTTTCCCATCCTGCTGGTGCTGCTGCTGTCGTTCAAAGGACTGCAAGGCGCGATCCCGGCGCTGCTTTCACTCCTCTGCGTCTTCGGCGTGGTGCGATGGATCTCGCATATCGCACGCGGCATCGGCGACAAGAAGGAGGTCAAGCTCTTCCGCGATTGGGGCGGCAAGCCGACAACAACTCTGATGCGCGTGGCACTCGGCTACATGAAGATCGGGGACACAAAATACGGCGACCACGTGAGGCACCTTCTGTGGGAAGCGCCGCCGGGAAACAGGATCCAGGACGTGATGAAGCAGCGCAAGGGGCCGACTCCGCCAACATTCGACCAGGATAAACAAGCCTCAGATGAGTCCGCCCTAAAAGCGGCGGCACATGCGGAAAAAGCTGGCGCCAGCAACCCGCCGGCGCCGATAAATCCTCACGTCGCCGGTAGGAAGCCAACCCCGCATGTCGTCCCGATCCCCGATGCGCTTGACCATCTTTATGAGCCGACCGTGGCCTGGATGCGCGAGAACTCGCGCAACAGCGTTCTGGTCGTCGAGGAGGAAATCTCCTACGGCTTCCAGCGCAATTTCTACGCGCTGTGGTGGTTCGCTTTGGTCTGCGCGCTCGCTTCATTTGCTGCTGAAGCGTGGAGGGCGCATTTCTACGTGCAATTGACGCGCCCGTTCATCCACATCGATAACGGTATGGCCGCCGTGATTCTGATTGCTCTAGTGGCTTACCTATTCTGCTTACTGATCTTTGTCACCGAGAAAAGCGTGATGATTCAGGGTTTCATCTACGCCCGCGCGCTGCTCGACTCGTTCTACGCCGACTCGGCCGCCAAGCCGCCCGGGAAACCCGCTCCCGCCGACCCAAGCTGATGTTTAGTCAGAAGGGAACGGCGGCCTGATCGGGATTCACGGTTCGTAGTTCGCAGTCCACGACCCACGATCGACGACCCCCGCACCCGCCCCACCGGCTATTGGCTACTCGCTATTGGCAATTGGCTAGTGGCTATTGGCTCTGTCATATACTGTGCCCGTGCCTCTCGCGCCCAACCAACTCGTCGCGCTCATCGTCGCCGTCAGTTTCGCGGCGGGGCTCAATGTCTACGCAACCGTGGCCACCTTGGGCCTGCTGGCGCACACAAAATATCTTGACCTTCCGCCCTCGCTCCATCTCCTTTCGAACTGGGGCGTCATCGCCGCCGCTCTCATTCTTTTCGCCATCAACTTTTTCATCGATAAAGTCCCTGCCCTCGATCTGGTCTGGAACGCGCTGCACACCTTCATCCGCGTGCCGGTCGCAGCGTTGCTCGCATTTCAGGCCACAGCCGGTCTCACGCCCGCCGAGCAGCTTGCCGCCACGCTGGCCGGTGGCGCCATCGCCTTCATCGCCCACGGCAGCAAAACCGCCGTGCGCGCGGCTGTCACTCCATCGCCCGAGCCGTTCTCAAACATCGCACTCAGCCTCGGTGAAGACGGCCTCGCCATCTTCCTCACCTGGCTCTCAACCTGGAAGCCCTACATCGCCGCAGGCATCGCCTTCATCTGCATCCTGGTCACGCTAATTCTCATTCGCACTCTCTTCCGCGCGCTCAAGTCGCTGCGCAATCGTCGCAAACGCGCCATCGCCGTCTGAGGCCGATTTTCCCGATTCGAACCGATGCCGACCAAATCCAATTCGCCGCGCAAATCCTTCACAGCGCTGCTTGAGCCCGATGGCACCGCCCTCAAGTGGGTCATCGCCCGCGTGCCTTTCGACATTGCCAAAGCCTGGCCGGTGCTCAACGGGCGCCGCGTGCGCGGCGAGATCGGCGGCTTCGCCTTCCGCACTTCCCTCTTTCCCGATGCGCGCCGCGGCGGCCACATTTTGCTCGTTAACAAAAAAATGCAAGCAGGCTCCGGATCCCGCGTTGGCTCACGCGTCAAGATCTGGCTCGAGCCCGACCTCGCCGAGCGGCCCGTCGTCCTGCCTTCGGAATTCGCCCGCATCCTGAAAGCAACGCCCGAACTCCGCCGCCTGTTCGAGTCGATGAGCCCTTCCATGCGCCGCGAAATCGGCAAATGGACCGGCGAGCCGAAATCGCCGGCCACTCGCCAAAAACGCGCAGAAAAACTGGCCGAGCGCATGATGCAGGCCGTCGAAGGCGAGCACGATCCGCCGCCCGTTCTCCGCGCGTTGTTCCTGCGCCACCCCGGCTCGCGCGAAGGCTGGTTCGCGCTTACGCCCAATCAGCGCCGCAGCCACCTCATGGGCATCTTCTACTACGAAACCGCAGAAGCTCGCGAACGCCGCGCCATGAAGGCGATCGAGGAGGCGCTCAAGGCTGCCAATCGCACGCGCGAACGAGAATCCCGCCGCCAATCCGGACATCGGTAATCCGCCATTCGGTTGACAACTTTAGCGTTAATCGGTGTTTGAACAAGGCAACAGGAGGGAGGACGATGAACCGGATCCCCGAAAGAAATGGGCGCTTTGAACTGGCCTTCACCAACGGTTTATCGTCTAATTAACTTGAGATGACACTCGCTTCAGTTCGCACACTTCTCGCCAAATCCCCCGCATTGGTAGTTGACGATCAAGCGCGCCAGGAAAGCCTGGCTGTTTCCGCAGGCCTCAAGCTGCAAAAGGCCGGCCTCCTCGAGGAGCTCATCGTCCGCTATCAGCACCGCCTCATGCGCTACCTGCTGTTCCTCACCGGAAACCGCGACACCGCTGAAGACCTCTTTCAGGAAGTCTGGATGCGAGTCCTGGTCCGCGGCGAGCAATTCGACGGCCGCGCCCGCTTTGAAACCTGGCTCTTCACCATCGCTCGCAATCTGGTCATTGACCATCGCCGCAAGCGCACCATGAATTCGCTCGACGAACTCATTGACGGTGCAACGGAAGACGATCGCTCCATGACTTTCGAAGTCGCTGCCGACGATCCCACTCCCTTCGACCGCATCTGCAACCTCGAAGACCGTGAGAAGATCGCAGCCGCGCTGCTCGAACTCGACACCCTGCACCGCGAAGTGCTCGCGCTCCGTTTCTACGAAGAGCTCTCACTCGAAGAGATCGCCAAGGTCACGCGCGCGCCGCTTTCCACCGTCAAGTCGCGGCTTTATCGCGGCCTGGCAATGATCAAGCCACGGCTGGAATACGCTGCAACCCGCTTCCAGGAGGTTGCGTGAGAACGGTTGAACTGTTCGGCAACTCCGGCGCTCCCCCGGCGTCGGGCGCCTCTTCGGGCTCAGGATCGAACTCAGACGTGGTTTCCGCGCTGGCCGGCAAGCAGGCCGGCCGCGACCGCGCAGTTGCCGAAAAAACCCGCCGCGTTGTGCTCGCTTCGCTTGGCGTCATTCAGGACCAGAAAGCCGACCGCCGCCGCACGCGCTCCGTTGTCCTTGCCTCGATTTTGCTGGCCGTCCTCGCCTTCGGGCCCCTCGCTTGGAGGGTGGCCGACGATCTGATCGGTGGGGAGCACTTCAGCGACATTGCCACCCAGACCAGCTTATGGGCCTGCATCCTCTGCCCGGCGATTTTGGCCGCATTTCTCATCGCCGGCTGGTCCCGCAACAAGGACTAATCCGCCCCAGCCCCAAAAATCGCCCATTTTCCCCTTCCGCGAAACTTCTTTCGGCCCCGATCCGTCCATTCAAAGAGCCGCAAGCGTGTCTTTATACGTTATTGAAGGCCCCTCAAAGGGAAAATAATGCCCGACCCAAAAAACATCAGGATCAACGAAGAAGAGCGCCTGATCCCGGTCTGGTCCATCGTTGTCGCCGCGCTGGTATTTGTCCTCATCGAGTACTACTTCTGGGCCGTAGCACCGCAGCAGCGCCATCATGCGCCTCCGCCGCTTGGCCTGCGCATTTACTTCAATCTCTCCTGGGGCGTGGTGGCGTCTCTCTATTTCCTCATGGTCGGCTACATCAGCAGGGATGCTCCGCGCCGCGCCATGAGCACCCGCTTCTGGATGCTGATTTGCTTCGTCGGGCCGCCGGGCATCGGCGCGGTGCTCTATTTTCTGTTGCGCCAGCCTCAGGTTTTCCGCTGCCCTTCGTGCGGAACCCATGTTCAGGGTGACTTCCACTTCTGCCCGCAATGCAACTATCAGCTCACAGCGAATTGCGGAACCTGCTTCCGCACCGTGCGCGCCACCGATATTTACTGCACTAACTGCGGCCACGAGCTGGCGCAGGACCACACGCCCGCCCGCCTCAGCGCGATGAGCGACTAATGGGGAACTGAGCGCTCTTAACCTACCATTGACGCGGAGTGCCCCATCCATCGGTCGCCGCTGCGACCGATGGGTGGGATACCACGAACCCAACCCTACGAATGTTTTGTCATTTTGAGCGCAGTCCGCGGCTCTCAGTTTCCCTATGCATTGTCATCCTGAGGTCGCCGCGGCGACCGAAGGATCTGCCGTTGCTTTTTACCCGGCCTCCTAACTTGCGAACGCCGCTAACTCCGCCGTCCCTGTTCTACAATCAACCTGTTCAGCCCCATGTCCATCTCCGCGCTCATTATCGATGACGAGCAACTGGCCCGCGATGAGCTGAAGTATTTGCTCGACTCGGTCGGCGACGTGGACGTCATTGCTCAAGGCTCAAACGGAATCGAAGCCGTCGAGCTCATCGATGAGCACCATCCCGATCTGGTCTTTCTCGATGTGCAAATGCCCGGCCAGGACGGATTCGCGGTCATTCAGCGCCTCGCCGATCGCAATCGCGCCAAAGCCGCCAAGCACGCCGACGCCGATGCGGCAAAAGACGCGCCCTACTTTCCCCAGTTCGTCTTCGCCACCGCCTTCGATCAGTACGCCGTCCGCGCGTTTGACGTGAACGCCGTCGACTATCTGCTGAAGCCTTTCGACCTTGCGCGCGTCACCGAGGCCGTCGAGCGCGCCAAAGCCCGCATCGCCGCCGGCAGCGCTGGCGCAACTTCGCCGCCGGAATCCGGCATCGACTCGCAGATCGATCGCCTTCTTCGGCTGCTCAACCGGCCGCAGAGCGGCGACCCCGGCCGCCCTCCCGCCAAGCTCATCGTCGAAACCCAAAGTCGACTCCTCCTTGTCGATCAGGCCGACATCTGCTTCGCCGCCATCGACGAGGGCGTCATCCGCATCGTCACGCGTGCATTCGAGGGCCAATCGAAATGCCGCACGCTCGAGGAACTGCTCGAGCTCCTCGATCCCGCGCGCTTTTGGCGCGCCCACCGCGGCTTCATCGTGAACATCGATCAAATCCGCGAGGTCATGCCCTGGTTCAAATCCAGCTACCAGCTGCGCATGAACGACAAGCAGCAGACCGAAATCCCGGTCAGCCGCGCGCAAACCAAGCGCCTCCGCGAGCTGTTCAACCTGTAGGCCCCGCCTTGCTGCACCCCACGCAACTGTCAAGCCCACTCGGCCAAAATAATTCCGCGCTCATCCCCTAACTCCTTCATTCCATATCCCTTGCTCCCTTGCTCCGTGCCTCTCGAAGTTTGCCGGTAATTTCGCCCTTTTTCGCTATCCTTGAATCACGAAGCATAAACAGGCTTCTTCGGCTTCAGATTCGTCGTGGGCGGCCATCGGGCCGCCTTCGCCGTTTATGGAACACGCATCACGGTCCAAGCCTAAGCCCTTTAAAAGGCTAAGGTTGCGTATAAGCCTTTTGAAGTCAATGGGTTATGAAACCCTTCAAAAGGTACAAGTGATTGAAAACAAGGGCTTTAACCCTCCAAAGGGGGGAGGGGGGTGGGGTATGCACTAAAAAAGTAAACACTCCGCCCCCGAGTGGAGACATACTGACGGGGGCCAGATGTCGGCGTCGGCCTATGATCCTGATAAACGTGCCAAGCCGCTGCCCGCGGCCACGCCTCAGTCGTACCGCTCAAACACAATCTGCTTCTTATTCCAGCCGTAGCCTTCCAGCAGCTCGCGCACGCCTGACACCATGAAGTTCAGCCCACAGATGTAGCAGTAGATGTCGAATTTCAGATTCGCTGCGGGAATCGCTGGGTCGACCGGGGGCGCCGGCAGCGTTTGGCCCAGGCGCTTCGCGCGTTCTTCGATGATCTTCGCCACATGCTCTTGCACGTGTCCGCGCAGGCCTTTCCACGTGTCGTCGGCTCGGCTCAAGGTAGGCAGGTAATGAAAGTTGGGCGCGCGTTCAGCCAGCGCCTCGAACTCGCTCCGGTAATAGATGTCCGACTCGTAGCGAGTTCCATAGACCAGCCAGATGTCTTTGCCCCCGCTGCGGTCTGCGCCGTCGACCGGAAACAGCCACTCGAGATACGCGCGCATCGGAGCCACGCCGGTTCCGGTCGCAACAAAAATCGAGTCGGTAATCGGCTCCTGCAACACAAAGTGCCCGTGCGGCCCGTGAATCTGAATTGTTGCTCCCACCGGCAGGTCGGGCAGGTCGGCAAGGTGATTGGAAAAGAATCCGTTCTCCACGCGGTTCACGCACAGTTCGAACCGGTTCCCGCGCGCTGCCGAAGCAATCGAGTAGGCGCGCGTCTGCTGCTTGCCATTTTCGTCTGGGGCAACCGCCGACACAAACTGGCCGGGCTGATAATTGAAGCTCTCCCGTCCTTCAACTTCGAACAGGAAGTGATAGCACTGTGCAACCTCGGAAATGCAGTCTTTGCGCAGAAGTCGCGCCGTATAAAGCTCGCGTGCCAAGTTTTTCCTCGCCTTGTAGGGAAGATTTTGGGCCGGAGTCGATCCTGCTGGGATTATAGGTTGCGAGGCTTGGGTGCTGCCACGGTTGATGCTGGCGCCCTTTGCGCCCAGGTCGCAGCGCCGTTACTGCTGCCCGGCCACTGGAATCTCGATCGCCGATTCGTGCCCCGGCCCGGAAAAGACCGTGATCGTTTCCGGCTGGTAGTCGCCCGGTTTCGCCTTCATGATGTTGGGCACGAAGGTCTGCGGATTGCGATCGTAGAGCGGAAACCATGTGCTCTGAATCTCTACCATCACTGTGTGCCCGGCCTTGAAGACGTGGTCCACATCGTGCAGGCTGAACTTGTATTCGTGAATCGAGCCGGGCGCAAGCGCCGCGGGATGGTCGTATCCGGCCAAATACCGCCCGCGAAAAATCTCTGCATTCGTCATCAGCTGGTACCCGCGCATCGTTGGGTCCGCGTCGTCCGCCGGATACTCGTCGATCAGCTTCACTACCAGGTCGTTGTCGGAGCCGGTAGTCGAAGCAAAGATATCGGCCTCCACTTCGCCGGTGATGGTCAGATCTTTCGTCAACACGGGCAGCTTCCACACCGCCAAATCTTTGCGGCCGGTCACGAATCGCTGATCTTCCGTGAGCCAGTCAAACCATTCGGAGCCGTCGCTGTACGTCGGCTGGATCGGCCTGTGCCGGTACGGTACCGGATTGGCAGGATCGCTGACATACGAGCTGGCTGCTTCGCGTGTCGATGCGCTCCAGCCAAGTAGACCCGCGCTTTCGAGATACAGCGCCTTCGGCCGCGATCCTTTAGGAGGAAAGTGCGAATAGTACTTCCATGTGTTCGACCCGGTTTGAAAGCTCGCCGTATCTTCGAGATCGAACCCAGCCTCGCCTTTCAAATAATGTGCGAAGAATTTCGCCTCGATCTTCTCGCGGAATTCGGTACCGATCGGCTCGCCGTATTTCAGGTTTCCAAGATGATTCGAAGACGACGACCAGAATCCGTGCCGCCACGGCCCAAGCACCAGAAAGTTCTCGTGGTTTGCATCGTGCGGCTCCAGTTTCGCGTATTCCTCCTGCGGCCCGAACATATCTTCCTGGTCGTAGTAGCCGCCCACGGTGAGCGTCGGCACGGCGACGGAATTGAGCGCATATTCCACCCCGCGCGATGACCAGACGGAGTCGTATGCCGGATGATCGAGGAAAAGCTTCCATGTGGGCAGCAACTTGAACCCGGACTGCTTCACGTCCTGCTCAAAGCTGCCGCGCGAAAGAAAGTAGTCGAACCCGTCCACGCCCTTGCCGTAGCTGACGTCGGTCTCCGTTTTGCTGGGCTCAAGCCCCAGCACGTAGTCGTAGCCATAGCTCTGCCTGAATGCGCCGTTATGAAAAAAATCGTCGCCGATCCAGACATCGATCATCGGCGCCTGCGGCGAAATCGCCTTCACCGCCGGGTTAGGATCGATGCCGGCCATCATCGCCAGGAATCCCGGATAGCTGGTTCCAACCACCCCCACGCTGCCATTATTGCTGGGCAAATTTTTGATCAGCCACGCCACCGTGTCATACGCGTCGGTGCTTTCGTCCGTGGCCGCTGGATCGTGATGATCGGCGAGTGGCCGCATCATCACAAACTGGCCTTCGCTTTTGTAGCGCCCGCGAATGTCTTCCGCTACATAGATATATCCATCGCGCGCCAACTCAGGCCGCCGCGCGAAAAACGAATCGCGATCGGTATCGTCCACACCGTAGGGCGTTCGTTGCATCAGGATTGGAAGCGGCGTCTTGATGTCCGTCGGCTTAAGAATCACCGCGTGCAGCTTGACGCCGTCGCGCATGGGAATCATGACCTCACTGCGAACGTAGTCGTGAAAGACGTGATGGACGGGTGGGCCCGAACGGATATAAATTGCGTTCGGATAATCCGAAAATGAAACCCGGATCGGGCGGCCGCTCGCATCCAGCGCAAATGTAGCCGTGACGCCGGAATCGACGAGGCTGAAGACCGTTGCGGAGAGCGGCTTCAGCGCGATAGGGACATGACTATCGGATTCAACCGTCAGGGCGCCATTTTGCATGTAGAAGCTAAATGCAAAGCTTGGATTCTCGGAATCGACGTATTGGCCTGCGAAAGTTTCCAGCTGCGAGGTCGCGGGCTGTTCGGCGGATCGTGGAGCTGCACCGGCCAGAACCGCAGCGATAGCAACCGTCGCAAGCAGGGCGACGCGGCGCACACGACAGTAGATCAATGGTTAAGCCTCCGCAGACTGGGATCGCGCCAGGCGCTCGCGACTCTGTTCATTTGCTCAATGCACATGCCCGTGGTAATGCTCATGCCCAACGCCGACCTCTTGCGGAGGCGTCACGCAACCTTCAAGCGATTCGCAGCCAACGTGCTCAAACTGGATGGTCGTGTGTCCGATTTCAAATTGTCCACGCAATACGTCGTTGAGACTCGCCAGAATGCAAAGGCTCTCCGACGGCGGTATATCGGCAATCGTCACATGGCAGGCGAGGGCGCGCGTGTAGGATCCCAGGCACCAGACGTGCAGGTCATGAACATTCACTACGCCTTCGACCGCTTCCATCACCGAGCGAATGTTGTCCAGCGAAACGCCGCGCGGCGTGCCTTCAAGCAAAATGTTCAGCGTCTCGCGCACAATGCCGATGCTGGACCAAAAAATGAATCCGGCAATAAGAATGGAAAGCGCAGGGTCAATCCAGTTCTGGCCCGTGTACAGGATCCCCACGCCGCCTGCGATCACGGCTGCCGTTGAAAGCGTGTCTCCCGCCATATGCAGAAAGGCGCTGCGCAGATTTACGTCGCGCGCCACGCCCCAAAGCAGCGCCGCGATCGCGCCATTCATCACCACACCGGCCGCGGCCACAACCATCATGATTCTCGGTTGCACTGGAACCGGCGAGCTCAGCCGGTGAACCGCTTCAACCGCAATCCACAGCGAAATGGCAATCAGCGTGGCCGCATTGATAAACGCCGCAATCACGCCGGCACGCTGGTATCCAAAGGTTCTGGCATCATCTGCGGGACGCGACTGGAAATAGACCGCTGCAAAACTCAGCAGCAGGGCCAAAAAATCTGAGACATTATGCCCGGATTCAGAAAGCAGCGCCAGCGAATGAGCACGCAGGCCGGCGACAAATGTGACCACTACATACGCCAGCGTGGCCGCCATCGAGATGCGCAGGACAATCTTTGTCCGGCTCGCACTCTTGCCCTCCGCCGCTCGGTGGACATGCATGTTGTTAGTCTAACTGCGGACCGAATCGCCTGCCTACGCGCAGTTCTAACCCTTACCGGGCCGCAGATGACTCAGGTCCAATGGGTCGGGGTTGTCAAACGAAGGCAGCTGGGGAATCCGTTCACGCAGTCCTGTCCATCCCTCGCCCACAACGATGCTGTTGTACGGATTGCCCGGCTGATAGCGGACGGAGCACGGAAACCCAGCCCTCACATCGGCCGCATTCACAACTTCGCGCATCGCGGTAATGTCCTGCGAGCACTCGTAATCTACGCCCGCGATTCGGTAGCTATACAAGAGCATCGTCAGCGTGCGGCCGTCTTTCGCTCCCACTTCATAAATATCCAGCAGCATGCCGTCAACCAGCCGCCCGGAATGCACAAGAAATCGGCGCCGCGCGAGCTCCAGTTCCTCCGCGCTGGGGCGCTTCCGAAGAATGACCCACGCAGCCGTCGCCGCCGCCAGGATCACTGCGGATATCCCGGCGGCTATCTCCCAATTCTCTGTTTGGCGCAGGATCATCCCAGATGCCGACCGAGCCCATGGCCCCACTTCGAGAATACCGCAGGTGAAAACGGATGGGTGCAGCAGTGCGCGCGCTTGGTGCCATGGCAATCAACCCGTCGGCACATTCCTGGGGCCGTAAAAATGACCTATACTCTAGGTTGCACCAGCGGCAGATTGCTGCGCTGCGAGCCGATGTGCGGCGGACCCTGCCGGGAGCAATTCCATGAAAGCGCAAGCTAAAATTCGCTCCACGACCGTAATTTGCGTACGGCGCAACGGCCAGGTGGTGATGGCGGCCGACGGCCAGGTGACTTTGGGCGATCATGTGCTGAAGCACTCGGCCAAAAAGATTCGACGCCTGTTTCAGGAGAAAATTCTCGCCGGATTTGCCGGTTCGACAGCCGACGCATTCAATCTCTTCTCGCGTTTTGAAACAAAGCTGGAACAGCACGCAGGAAACCTGAACCGGGCCGCGGTGGAGTTGGCCAAGGATTGGCGCACCGACAAGATGCTGCGCAATCTTGAGGCTTTGCTGCTGGTTGCCGATAAGGCGCAGACATTTTTGATTTCGGGCTCCGGCGACGTAATCGATCCCGACGAGCCGCTTGCCGCCATCGGCAGCGGAGGCAGCTATGCAACTGCAGCCGCCCGCGCGCTAATGGAAAATACCAACCTGAGCGCCCGGGAAATCGCGGAAAAAGCGATGAAGATCGCCAGCGAGATTTGCATTTACACCAACGACCGCGTCACCATCGAGGAGCTGCAGGGTTAGCAGAAAGCCTCCGCCGACCTAGATACCATGGCTATTTATCTTCCAGCCTCCGCCGAAGAACAAGAGCTCGCGCTCGACGAATTGACTCCGCGCGAAATTGTCGGCGAGCTCGACAAACACGTTGTGGGCCAGCGCGCCGCCAAGCGCGCGGTGGCCATCGCGCTGCGCAACCGCCAGCGCAGACAAAAGCTGCCGCCCGATCTGGCCGACGACATCATGCCCAAGAACATCATCATGATCGGCCCTACCGGAGTGGGCAAAACCGAGATCGCCAGGCGCCTGGCCAAGCTCACCAACTCGCCATTCCTCAAGGTCGAGGCTTCAAAGTTCACTGAAGTCGGCTACGTGGGTCGCGACGTGGAGTCGATGATTCGCGACCTGGTTGAAATCGCCATTGACATGGTGCGCGAAGAGCGCCTGGAGGAAGTGGAGGACCGCGCCGAAATGAACGCCGAGGAGCGGCTGCTGGATGTTTTGCTGCCTCCGCTTCCTGCCGTTCCTCATCCGCAGGAAGGTCAACTTTCATTGCCCGGCGCCGAGAGCCATCAGCGCTCGCGCGAAAAACTGCGTCAGCAGTTTCGCGAAGGCAAACTCGATGACCGCATGGTCGAGCTCGATGTGCGCGAACGCAACCTGCCGCAGTTTGGCATCATCTCCAACCAGAACATGGAAGACATGGAGATGAACCTGAAAGATATGCTGCCCAATATTTTCGGAGGCGGCACGAAAAAGAGGAAGATGAAGGTCACCGACGCCTTCGATTACCTTGTGCAGGAAGAAGAAGGCCGCCTCATAGATATGGACTCAGTCAATCGAGCGGCCGTGGAGCGCGTTGAATCGAATGGCATCATATTTCTCGACGAAATCGACAAAATCGCCGGACGCGAAAGCGGCCACGGACCGGACGTTTCGCGCGAAGGAGTGCAGCGCGATATCCTGCCTATCGTCGAAGGCACCACCGTCAACACGCGCTACGGCATGGTTCGCACGGACCACATTCTTTTCATTGCAGCCGGCGCGTTCCATGTTTCCAAGCCCAGCGATCTCATCCCGGAGCTCCAGGGCCGATTTCCCATTCGCGTGGAATTGCAGTCGCTCACTGTCGACGATTTTCTGCGCATTCTAACCGAGCCCAAGGCGTCCCTCACGAAACAGTATTCGGCCCTGCTTGAAACCGAGGGCGTTCGCCTCGAGTTCGCGCCGGAAGCTCTGCGCGAGATGGCTGAGTTCGCGTTCAAGGTGAATGAGACCACCGAGAATATTGGCGCCCGGCGCCTGCACACCATCATGGAGCGCGTTCTTGAGGATGTCAGTTTCCTCGCGCCGGATGTTGCGCGCCGCGCCTCCGACGAAAAAGCCTCGGCGATTTCTGAATCTATCAAGAACGAAGTGACAACTCCGTTGCCCTATCAGGAGCGCATGACCGCATCCGGTCCCGAGAAAGTGTTCCTCATCGACGCCACTTATGTGAGGCAAATGGTGGCTTCGATCGTAAAGGACCAGGACATGTCGCGGTACATTCTCTAACTCCACCAGTTCTCAAATTGAAGATTGCCGATCTTGGCCGAACCGCATTTCGGAGATAGGCGACACGGTATCGGTCACACGAACGCGGTTTCAGCACACAAATTTGGCCGCCTCGCACCTCGTTTGCGCCTCCATGAACCACGCTGTAAAATGGAAAGACTGCACCACTAAAGCGTCGGGGAGTGGCTCAGCCTGGTAGAGCACCTGGTTCGGGACCAGGGGGTCGGAGGTTCAAATCCTCTCTCCCCGACCATGCAAATCAATCACCTACAAGTTGAGCTCTTGGTCAGGGCCCTCAAAAGGGCACCCATTCGGCGGGCCGTTTTGTCGCATTCCGAGACGATTGCGAAGATCGAAGATCGAAAACCACCACTTTCCATACCTTCTTCGCCCGCCGCACCCGAAGTTTGAACCGCGGTTAATCTATTCAATTGTTCGCTCTGCGCGACACGTCCATGCAGTCAGGGGCCGTATTGCGAAGGATTTCAATGCGCCGTGTGGTGGTGATTCGGCTCAAGCCGCTTTTGGGGGCTCGAGCAATAATGCTCACAACGCGGCTGTGCAGTTTTCAGTTTTCCCGGAACTCAGGCAGCCATTCGGGTTTGCTCGATCCCATCGGGACCAGGACAGTCTGATATGACCCCTTCGTCCTCGACATGACTACCGGGTCTGTCATCCCTTGGTAGGTCCCGCAAGGCGTTTCCGCAGTGAAGAGATCGGGCTCGGGGTAAAAATGCTCATCCGATGTGCCTGCTGTCGCCTGAGCGAATTGCTTATCGAAGATTCCTAGCGACAACAACCAGAGCGCCGTTCTGGTTAACGAAACGACAACCCTGTAGCTGCCGCCTTCCGTTGCACGCCGGCGCAAAGCAGCGAGGATGCCGGTCACGCCCAGCCAGCCGACAACGTTGTCGCAAACCGGCGTGCCAATCGGCGCAAGCTTTGGCTGTCCCGGAGTTCCCTCCAACGGATACACGCCGGAGACTGTCGCCCCATGCACATCAAAGCCTGGCCGCATTGCCCACGGTCCCGTCTCGCCGTGTAGGACTACCGTCGCGTGGATCAGTCCCGGCTTCCGTCCACACAGCTCCGCCGCTTGAAGCCCACGCTGCTCCAAAAACCGCGGCCGCTTGTTGGCGAAAAAAACATCTGTATCCTGGAGGAGCGTGTGGAATTGAGCACGATCCTGCAGCGAATCGCCCAGAATCGTCGAGCGCATTCCAACTTGCGCATCCCATGCGAGAAAATCGATCTCGCACGCGTGCAATCCCCAAATGTTGAGAACATCGGCGCCGTAAAGAGCAAGACACCTGCCCATTGCAGCGCCGGCGATGACATGGCCCATGCCCAGCGCCCGGATTCCGCAGAGCGGGAGATCTCCGCGCCCGCGAATGGGTACCGCTTCGCTCTCGCCGATCTTCTCAACCGTGATCAGCGGCGTTTCCGAAAGTACTTCGGCGTATTGAGTCTCCTGGCGAAGTTCGTCGTTTGTGCGCACAATCGCCATCGGCACGCCGGCCGCGGCTGCAGCCTCCTCTAGGTCAGAGCTTCGCCATTGACGAATGGCGTTGCCGATCGATTCACTGCTTTCGCTGCAACGAAGCAAATTGAGCGTGCGCGCACGAATGCCGGGATAGAAGTCGAGTGCGACGGCATGCCGGCCATCGCGCGTTTCGTTAAACCAGGGAGGGTTCAGGAATGGGCTGGCGGCAAATGAGCCGAGAGTGGGCGCGCGCCCGTTGATGGTTTCCCATCTTCGCTCGGCGAAACCGCAAAACCGCCGCAGAGCCTTTCTCACATCGATCGAAATATCTTGCCCCTCTCCTGTGGCCTGCTTCACCAGCGCTGCGAGCGATACGCTCCGTGCGGCCAGGCCCACCCCGGCCATCGTGCCATAGCGAAGAGGGCTGGGGACAATAGGATCGCGCCCGTAAAAACTGAGCTTCCCTCCGCAATCGTCGACGCTCATGCCGACGTCGGAGAGGACTCGATTAACCGCGTCGAACAAATCAAAATCCGGCAAAGTCGCAGGATGACGAAGACTCGCCTCGAGTGACTGCGTGAGCATGCTGGCCCGCTTGTCGTCCTCAGTCGCCGCAACCTCTGAAATCGGTTTGAACTTCTTCGTCATGTTTTTCGTTTTGTCCGATGTTGAATCATGCAATCGCTGCGCCCGGCTCCGGCGAGTCATCGGAAGCCATTCAGGGCCATTTCTTGGAGTTGGATCTCATTGCTTTCCATTCCTCAGCACACTAAACAGATGTGCGGAAAGTTCGCGTTTGGTTTTCTCTATTTGTTCGGGTGTCCATTTCCTCAATCCCTCGCCACTACGCATCCCCAGCTTGTGCTCCGCGATCAACCGATCCAGGAGAGGCGAAGGCTCAGATGATCTTTCAAGAGACGGGAAGATCACCCTTTGAATATCTCTTGTAAGTTCGAGGCCGACCAAATCCGCGTTTTCCATCGGGCCGAGAACCGGCAGCCGAAGGCCGAAGCCTCGCTTAACCACAAGATCAATGGTGTCGGCGTCGCAGACACCGGCGTCGACCAGGGAGATGGCTTCACGCCAGAATGCGTGCATCAACCGATTCCCGATAAATCCCGGAATATCTTTTTCGACCCTCACAGGCTCTTTTCCAACCAATCTCATCAACTCGAAGGCACGGTCGAAGAACGCAGAATCCACAAACTCGGTTCTTATCACTTCCACCAGGGGAATCAAGACCGGCGGATTCCACCAATGAAGCCCAACCAGCCTTCGACGCGCGTGGCCTGGGAGGTCCCTGCCGATCTCCGTGACGGGAATGGATGAAGTATTCGTCGCGAGCAATGCATCTTGCGGCGCCATCTCCGCAATCTGCTGGAATAGCGCACGCTTCAGTTCAATTTTTTCCGGGACCGCCTCGATAACAACTGCACAGCTATCGACAGTTTCAGCAAGCGACGGGGTCAACCGAATTCGTGCAAGAACAGATGCTTTCTCGATGCCAAGCTCTATCAGGCTTGCGGATATTCGCTGGGGCACCTCACTCAGAACTCTCTCGTCTGCGTCTGTGATTCGGACAGGATGCCCGCCCATTGCAAACACCTGAGCAATTCCGTGCCCCATCAGACCTGCGCCGACAATTCCAACCTGAAAACCCATCCTCCGGAAATCTCCTTCGGGCATCAGAACAACAGTTCATACCGCTTAACAAGGTTCTTGCCGGACGTAAAAATGGCAGCGCAGGGCATGAGATTCCGGGAGGGCTATTGAGTTTGCGGGGCGGGCCGCAGCAATTGGTCATGAGTCGATTGCAGCCTTTGCCGGCGCAATGCCGCGGGCACCGAGTCCTGACACGACATGAAAATGTCCGTTCCAAACCTGTCGGGACTTTTCTGCCGCTTCTTATGATCGCTCGATCAATGAGGGCGGGCGCCATCATCCCCAACAGCCGCGGAGGAAACAATGTCGAAAACAACGCTTCTGGTCTCGCTGGCCGCGGCCGTTTTATTTGGTTTGGCAACTGCTCCGACGCCCGCCCAAAACCAGAGCACCGTTACTGAGTCGCAAGGAAAGCTGGCAGGGACGGTCGATGCGCATGGCGTGCGATCGTTCAAAGGCATTCCCTACGCCGAGCCACCGGTTGGCGATAAGCGCTGGACCGCTCCGGTTGCAGCCGCGGCATGGAAGGGGGTGCGCAGCGCGCAAGAATTCGGAGCCAACTGCGTACAATCACCCTATCCGGCGGATAGCATCTACGTCGACAACGTGCCGAATCAAAACGAGGATTGCCTTTTTCTGAACGTGTGGACGCCCCCGCACGCGCACAAGGCTCCGGTCATTGTTTGGATCTTCGGCGGTGGGCTCGTCAGGGGCCGCACTTCGGAGCAAATCTACGACGGCACGCATTTCGCTCAGCACGGCGTTGTCTTCGTGTCGGTCAATTACCGACTCGGAGTGCTCGGCTGGCTGGCGTTGCCGGAACTGAGTGCGGAGTCGCCGCATGGCGTCTCTGGCAATTACGGCCTGCTCGATCAAATCGAAGCGCTCAAGTGGGTGAAGAAAAATATCGCAGCGTTCGGCGGCGATCCGGGCAACGTGACCATCATGGGTGAATCCTCCGGCGGCCTGAACGTCGCCGAATTGATGGCGAGCCCACTGGCGCGCGAACTGTTTCAGAAAGCGATCGCTGAAAGCCTGGGCATCCAATCTGCCGCGGAACTGAAGCAGCCAAATCACGGGCTGCCTTCGGCAGAGGCGAACGGAACTGCTTTTGAAAAAGTGCTCGGCGCAGCGGACCTTAAAGCGCTTAGGGCAATCGATGCGAAGACCCTTGCAGAACACCCCGGCTTCCGCGGCGGCCCGAACATCGATGGCTGGGTACTTCCGCATCAGGTTGTCGACACCTTCGATCGCAAAGAAGAGGCGGTCATTCCTGTCTTGATGGGGTTCAATCGCAACGAGATTTATCCGGGGCTGATTGGATTTCTGCCGCGTAACCTTCCTGATTCAAGCGCGGTCTACGAAGCCGAAATTCAAAAGCGTTATGGCGATCTGGCGCCGGAGTTCCTGCGGCTGTATCCGGCCACCGACATCAAGGGCAGCATGATGGCGGCAATCCGGGATGCGGTCTTCGGCTGGAGCGCCGAACGGATCGTGCGCGACGAGGCCGCTGCGGGCCAGCCTTCCTACCTCTACTTCTTTGATCATGCTTATCCAGCGGCGGAGGCGCGGGGATTCCACGCCTTCCATGGCAGCGAGCTACCCTATGTCTTTGGCGATGTCGGCAAGAACGCAGTGCTCCCGCCGAACTGGCCTGCGCCGCGCGGCCCAAAAGAGCAGGCTTTTTCCGACGCGATGATCGCCTATTGGACCTCGTTCGCGCGCAACGGAGTTCCCAAAGCGCCAAGGCAGCCGAATTGGCCCGCGTATGCGCCAAACAAAAGCTACATGGATTTCGCGAAGGCGCCGAAACCGTCGACCGATCTAATGCCGGGCATGTTCGAGCTCAACGAAGAAGTGATGCAGCGCGAAAGGCGGGCCGGCGATCAGCCCTGGCTCGGCAACGTCGGCGTCGCAGCTCCGGTACTTTCAGGCCCCGCCGCGAGTCGCTGATTCCGATGCCTGACCGTTGCACCAACGAAGCTCGGAATTTCGCTCGTCAATTTCAGCAAGGGACCGTGCCATTCGACCAGACTCCGATATCGGGGGCAATTCTATGAACAAAATGAATCGCAAGCAATTTCTGCTGGGAGCTTCGGCGACCGGAATGGCGCTGCGGATCTCTCCGCTCCGCGCCGAAACCTCCGGTCCGCTGCAACGAGTTAATCCGAACTGGGTCGTCTCTGAAGCTGAAGCGCTGGCTTGGCATAAGGTCAAGGACTCAAAAGGCCCCGCGCTCACCGGAAACCCCTCCTGGCATCACTTTCTTGAATTCCTCGAAGCGAAGCTCAAGGAATATCGCTGCGTCAATGTCCATCGCTTGTCGTGGATGTTTGACCGGATGGAAACCAGCTACTGGCCCGATGATTCCAAATGGAGCCTGGTCTCGAACGGCAAACGGGTGGCGGTGGCGAACTATGGAGCTAACTGCGGTCTCACCGGTCCCGAAGGAGTCTCGGCCGAACTAGTGCTGTGGGATCCGGTCAACAAGCCCGATGTTGCCGGCAAGATCGTCGTCTTCAGGCCGGTGCCTCGTCCCGAATTCCGCAGCGCTTTCAGCGACGCGGACTATGAATACAGGACGGCATTCGAGAGTTGGCCGATTGAAGGAAAGGCGGTGCCGCAGGAATTAGCCGCGATACCGTCGATCGCGTCGGTGGTCTGGGACGAAATGACGGCTTCCGCAGCCGTCATTCAGGAGGTTGCGCCCGCAAAACCGGCTGGGTTGGTTTTTGCCATGAACTTGAATCGCGCCGCAACCGAAGGCCTATACACTTTTCCGGTTCCGGAGCAATATGGCTTTTCTTCGGTCTATCTCGACAACACCAACGGCGATCGGGTGATCGCCGACGCCAAGGCACACGCCATAGCGACGATCCGGGTAGAAGGACGTCACGTCCAGAGCGAAGCGTATGAGCTGATCGCTTATCTTCCGGGCCGCGACTATGGCACAGACAAGGACGAGCAAATCCAGCTGCGCACACATACTGACGGCCCATCCATCAGCCAGGATGACGGCGCATTCGGTCTTCTCGGCGTAGTGAAATATATGTCGAACATTCCGCAGAAGGATCGGCCGCGGTCTCTGCTGATCGAACTCGATTGCCGTCATTTCATGCCCGGTGCCGAGCGAGCATGGCAAGCCCAGGATTATTTCGCCAAATTCCCGCATGCCCGCGACAAAGTTGTGGGCCTGATTGCCATGGAGCATCTGGGGCAAATCGATTATGTCTTCGACGGCGATGACATCAAGCCGAGCGGCCGCTCTATGCAGACATGGATCTATTCGCCCTCCGATCAGAAAATGATTGACTACGCTTATCAGGCTGCCCAGGAGAATCACATCGCATCCGCCATCATCCGCGCTCCAGGACAACTCGGCGTACACGGAAAATCCCAGGGCCCCTGGTACGGCATGGGCGGCGTGTCACGCTTTCTGGGGTTGCCGGCATTCTCTATGCAAGGCGATCTCGGCGCTTATTGGGCATTCTCCGGACGCATCAACCGCTTTGACCCGCGCTCCTTCTGCCGGGAAGTGAGTCTGTTCTGCCAGCTGACGGGTTATTTGATGCGGGTGGACGTGAAGACTCTGCATGTGCCCAAGGACGATCGGGCGATGCCTGTGATCAATCGCCCAAATTGAGGGTGGTCACGGCCGTTTACGCGAAGCCGTGGCTCAGGGCAAACCCGCGTGGGGCACGGCGACTCGCGCCGTAAGAATGGCGGAGCGGTGGTGCAGAGCGGCTTCGGTTTCGTCGAATGTTGGCGCGGCACAGGCGAACAGCGTGCGGCCGTCGTCGCCGCCCAGCATGCATGCGAACGCGCACAAGCCATTCGTCTTGAGCTCATCGAGAATCGCGCCGCCTTCTGCCACGCGAATGAGGCGCTTCTTGGCCACGTCGGCCACCCAAACCGCTCCTTCCGCATCCAGGCAAATGCCGTCAGGCACAACGTCCGCTTCGCTCACGATGCGCGCCACATCCGTCGTCGCGGGAAAATCGCCGAAGGCGGCCCATGTGCGGCGATCGGTCAACAAACCATCGGAAACGGTGAAAGCGCTGAGGCGGTTCGCAAAAGTCTCAGCGATGATCAGCGTGTGGCCCTCTGGAGTGAGTACGGCGCCATTGGGAAAGAAAAGGCCGGAAGCTGCAACGGCGGCTGTTCCGTCGGGTGCGACAGAGATGAGCACGGTGGACGAGGAGGGCGCGCCGCCGAAGAGATCGAATCCGAAGTTGCCCACCAAGGCCCGGCCATCGCCATCGACGAGCATGTCATTGAGTTCGCCGGGGGCGAGTGCCGAGAGGTCGGCGTGCTCCACGACTGTGCCGCCGTGCTCGCGCCGCAGCACCTTGCCGTCGCGCATGGACGTAATCAGCATGCGGCCGTCGGGAAGAAAACCGATTCCGGCAGGAAGGCCGTGCGTCTGAGCAAAGGTTTCCACCGTGCCGTCGGCTGCGATCGCAAGTATGCGCCGGGTATAGCGGTCGGAAACGTAGAGACGGCCCTCGCGCCAGCGGGGACATTCCGTGAAGGAAAGACCATCAACGAGAGTCGCGAATTCAGGCATGATGAAAGACAGGACGCTAGGTTACTTCCGAACTCGAAAGATAGCGGCCGAAAAGCGCGCGCTGGATACGGAATTCATGGTAAATCTCGAGACGCCGTGGTCGTTAGGAATTCGCAAAACTCCCCTTCGCTAAGCTCCCGGACGATTTCGGCGGACCGAATGAATTGGCTCGCTTCAAATGCGTCGCGGCCGACCGCGTTTCTGATTGATTCTAGGATCTCGCGGATCACGGTTTCAAAGAGTTCGGCAGTGACCACGCGTCCATCGTCCAGCTTGGCTCCGTAATGGATCCATTGCCAAAGCTGCGCGCGGCAAATCTCGGCTGTGGCGGCGTCTTCCATCAGGTTGTAAATAGGCACGCATCCGTTGCCGCGGAGCCACGACTCGATATAGCGGAGCGCCACTTCAATGTTGCGCCGCAAACCAAACTCCGTGATTCGCCCTTGGGGAAGTTCGGTCAGGTTCTCCGCCGTGATTCGCGAGATCTTCTCCGCGGGCGGATGAATCTGGTGTTTGCCGGGCATGTGCTCGTCAAACACTTGTTGCGCCACAGGCACAAGGCCGGGATGCGCAACCCACGTTCCGTCGTGACCGGCACGGACCTCGCGCAGCTTGTCTTCGCGCACGCGTTGCATGGATTCTTCGTTGGCTTGGGGATCGTCGCGAATAGGGATCTGCGCCGCCATGCCGCCCATCGCGTGAATGCCGCGCTTATGGCATGTGTGGATGAGAAGTTCCACATATGAACGCAGGAAAGGCTGCTCCATGGTGACGTCGCCCCGTTGCGGCAGAACAAAGCCGGGCCGATTGCGAAACTTTTTGATGAAGCTGAAGATGTAATCCCAGCGTCCGCAATTCAGGCCCGCGGAGTGATCGCGCAGCTCATAGAGGATCTCATCCATTTCAAATGCCGCAGTAATTGTCTCAACCAGCACCGTAGCCCGGATCGTGCCCGATGGAATCCCGACATACTCCTGCGCAAACTCAAACACATCGTTCCAGAGCCGCGCTTCAAGATGGCTCTCGATTTTGGGCAGATAAAAGTAAGGAGCCGATCCGCGATCGAGCAAGATGCGGAAGTTATGAAGGAAGTACAGCCCGAAATCGAAAAGCGATGCCGAAATCGGCGAGTGATCGATCTCGAAATGCTTTTCCACCATGTGCCATCCGCGCGGACGCACGAACAAAACAGCTGGATTCGGATTAAGTTTGTAGATCCGGCCCTCAGGCGAGCGCCATTCGATGCGACGGGTGTTGGCGTCGCGCAGATTTTGTTGCCCCTCAATGCAGTTTTTCCAGGTGGGAGAATTGGCGTCTTCAAAATCCGCCATGAATACCTTGGCGCCGGAGTTGAGCGCGTTGATTACCATCTTGCGCTCGGTCGGTCCGGTAATCTCCACTCGCCGGTCAAGCAATTCGTATGGAATCGGCGCGACCGTCCATAAGGATTCTCGGATCGTCTCAGTTGCCGGAAGGAAGCCCGGCATTTGGCCGGCATCGAAAAGTTCCTGCCGGCGGCGCCGCATTTCGAGCAGTGAAACACGCCGCGCCTCGAACTCGTGGTGGAGGGCCTGTAAAAATTCGCAAGCTTCCGCATTCAGAATTTCGCGCTGAAGGGCATACTGCGAATCGAGTGGATTAAGCATTTCGACCATCATAGTATTCATGTCCCTTGCTCCGAGAAAAGATGGAACGCATTCACGCTTTTACCGCCTGCGTTTCAGGCGCTTCATGATCGTACGGATCTTCGAACTGTTCTTCTTCTGTCGATCCTGGCGTGGCACATGTTGAAAGATTGCCGGAAGCAATGGTTGTGGCGATGCGATCGAAGTATCCGGTGCCGACGAAGCGCTGATGCCTGACCGCGGAATATTCGTGCTTCTCGGCCATTTCAAATTCGCGCTGCTGCAATTCCGAGTACGCCAGCATTCCCATTTGCCTGTAGGAATGAGCCAGTTCGAACATGGAGAGATTCAGAGCGTGGAAACCCGCAAGAGTAACAAACTGAAACTTGTATCCCATCTCCGCTAGCCGGCGCTGGAACGAAACAATCTCCGTCGTGGTAAGTTTGGCGTTCCAGTTGAACGAGGGGGAACAGTTATACGCCAGCAGCTTGCCCGGAACCTCGCTGCGGATGGCGTCTGCGAAACGTTGCGCATCTTCGAGGTTTGGCTCCGAGGTCTCGCACCAAATCATGTCGGCATAGGGCGCATAGGCACAGCCGCGAGCAATGGCTGCCTCAATTCCTCCGCGGAAGCCGAAGAACCCCTCCACGGTTCTTGACCCCGAAAGAAATGGTTGATCGGCGGGATCGCAATCGCTGGTGATGAGCTGGGCTGCGTCGGCGTCCGTTCGCGCAATCAGGATCGTCGGCACGTCCAGAACATCGGCGGCAAGCCGCGCTGCGATCAGTTTCAAGATCGCTTCCCGCGTGGGAACCAGCACTTTTCCACCGAGGTGTCCGCATTTCTTCGCGGAGGATAACTGATCTTCGAAGTGAACGGCGGCCGCGCCTGCTTCGATCAGCGCCTTCATCAGTTCGAAGGCGTTCAAGTTTCCGCCGAAGCCGGCCTCGGCGTCGGCCACGATCGGCAGCATCCAGTCGATGGAATGCTCACCTTCGGCGTGCGCGATCTGGTCGGCGCGCATCAGCGCGTTATTGATGGCGCGGACCACAGCAGGGACGCTGTTGGCGGGATAAAGGCTCTGGTCGGGATACATTTGACCGCCGAGATTGGCGTCGGCGGCGACTTGCCACCCACTCAGATAAACCGCCTTCAGGCCCGCGGCTGCCATCTGCACTGCCTGATTGCCGGTGAGCGCGCCCAGGGCTGCAATGTGAGTCTCGTTCTGAAGCCGCCGCCAAAGTTTTTCGGCGCCGGCGCGCGCCAGCGAATGTTCCACGCGCACAGTTCCGCGCAACGCCTGCACCTCTTCGGGGCTGTAGGTGCGTGTGACGCCCGCCCATCTGTCGGATTCCCAATTGGCGAATGTTGCCAGATTTTCCATTGTGCCTCCTCGAGCCGCCCGCGCGACTGCGCTTAGCTGATTCGAATTGAACCCCAAACCGAATCTCGGCACAAGCCCGGATCGTCCGAATCGGGCGAGCAAACGCGGGGCATCGGCCAAACGCCGGATGGGGCACAGTGTCCTTTGCTGGCTGGCAGATCATCGGATATCCTTGCAATGTTGGCTTCGGGGTCGATCAGGGATATCGACCGAATTGGCCTACCAATCTTGGGGAGCAAGCGCTTGGCTATAAAAAAGGACGCGATCGATCAACTGACGGAAGCGTTGCGCTTCAGGCGCATCGAAGAAGGCATCACACTTTTGGAATCCGTCGCGGACGATCTGGAAGAGATCGAAATCGCGATGCCGAACCCCGGCAGTCTGATGGTCCTGGTTGCGCAATGGATCGACGTAGGGTTTCGCGACGCAAGATTCCTGGCCCGCCTCATGGACCGGTTCAGCAGCGCGTTTCGAAAGGAAATGCCGACCGACCAATACCTGCATTTACGCCTGGCCGAGGGGTTTTGCGCGCTCGCCACACGGCGAAGCGATGACGCTATCCGCATTCTGCAGTCCGTCATTGAGGCACGCGAGGATCTGGGCGACGCCGACAAACTTGCTCTTGCTCATTTTTGGAAGGGCAGGTCGCATCGAAAAAAGGGCGAGTACGAGAGCGCTTTGATGCACATTGCGCGCGCCCGCGATCTCGCTACCGCCTCAGGCGATTTCACCTTCCGCGCCATCATTCAGATCCAGGAAAGCTGGCTCCTGTTCCAAAAGGGCTTGGGGAAAGAGGCATTGCAGTTGCTGGCTTCCTCTGAGGATGCGCTTGAAACCACCGATCATTACGTTGCTCTTGGCAACATCGAATCGGCCCGAGGAAGAATCATTAGGCGATCCGGCGACTACGCGTTGGCCCTCAAGCATTTTGCGAAGGCGGAGCGCATGTATGAAAAGCGGGATGCGCGACACGCCAATCTGGCGCGCTGCCTTGTAAATGCAGCGTATGTGAGGCGCATCCTGGCGTTGCAGATCAGGAAGCGCATCGATCACAGGACGCAGTCCGGACTGCGCCGCGGATCGGGTGCGCTGGGCGGCGCACGCAAGGAGAATGAATCATTGCGGGCACGCTACCAACGTCTATGCCAGGAAGCAGTGAAGAACTTGCGCGCCGCTCGGAAGATTTACGAGTTCCACGGTGATGAAGATGGCCTCGGGAACGTCGTGCTCAACCTGGGATACCTGCATTTGGACCGGAGCGAACTCGAAATGTCGTCCCAGGAAGTGGATACCGCATTTCGGATCGGGTCGCGCAGGAACGATCAGATTTTGATGGCCCGTGCGCGCATTCTTAGCGCTGCGTGCGAGAACGCGCACGTTGAGGAACAAACCGGTGAGCACGAAGATGTTGCCGTGCATGCAAGCCGCGCCCGGCAATACAGCGAAGAGGCGCTTGCGCTGGCGCGAAGCACGCAGAATCGCCGCCTTCTGGCCGCTGCGCTGTTGGCGCGTGGCGCTACCGCCGCGAACGACTTTTACCAGGATTGGGAGTTGGCGCGCACCTGCGCAGCGGATGCGGGCGCCAACATCGGGCCCGGCGAGAACGACATGCTTGTCGAGGCGCTGGCAGACTTGAAATCGCGAATCGTTCAGGCTGCCGGCATCAACGACACCTTGCGCGCATGGTCCGAAGGCATGGTGGGCGACAAGACATTTCAGAAGGTCGCCGAAGAGTTTGCCGAAATCGTCATCCCCAAGGTGTGGTTGCGCGAAGATAAGAAGATCGCGCGCGTAGCCAAGCGCCTGTCGATCTCACCGAAGAAGGTGCGCAGGATCCTGCGCAACGCGGGTCTCTCTTAATCGCCGCTCATGGACGCATTCAGCTTTTGCTGGAATTCAGGATGGAAGCATCGCGCGCAGATCGGGTGAAAACAGGACCCGGCATCCTGTTCTTTCAATCACCGCTTCCCTGGTTACGCCTTCCGCAATCTCCGCCATCACGAGCCCATCCTCGGAAACATGAAACCAGCCAAGCTCCGTTACGACATCGTGAACAACAGCCTTGCCTGTCAGCGGCAACGAGCACTCCTCGACGATTTTGCAGGAGCCATCCCTCGCATTGTGCTCCATGGCGACAATGACGTGAGCCGCGCTGGCGACTAGATCCATTGCGCCGCCCATGCCCTTCACCATCTTTCCAGGAATCGTCCAGTTCGCAAGGTCGCCGTGGCAAGAGACCTGCATCGCGCCCAGGATACTCATGTCCATATGCCCGCCGCGAATCATCGCAAACGCCTGATCACTCGAGAAAAAGCTCGACCCCGGTAACGTGGTCACAGGTTGTTTGCCTGCGTTGATTAGGTCGGGATCTTCGCGATCGGGCGATGGCGGCGGTCCGATCCCCAGCAAGCCGTTCTCCGATTGCAGGATGACCTCGATTCCGGCCGGCACGAATGCCGGAATCATGGTAGGAAGGCCGATGCCAAGATTGACGTAGTAGCCGTCTTGCATCTCCCGGGCAATGCGCCGCGCAATCAACTCTTTCGCATCCAATTTCCTGCTCCTGCTTTTATTGTTGTCGAACAAATTCCAGACCCGGCAATTCCCCCGCTTAAAAATGATATCCGCCGCCGCAGATCAGCACTTCGCCAGTCACATAATCCGATAACGGCGAGCAGAAGAAAAGCACGGCGCCCGCTGCTTCTTCGGGAGTTCCCATGCGCCCCAGCGGGCAGGCAGCAGCGACAGAATCGAGCAACGCCGGCTGCACGCCGATCGGAATCTCCTTTCCCGCCACATGGATATTTCCTCCGGGCGCGAGCGGCTGCGTCATGCGGGTCTGAATCAGCCCGAAGCCGACTGCATTCACATTCATGTTGTAGCGGCCCCACTCCTTGGCCAGTGTCTTCGTCAGCCCAATCACTCCGGCCTTGCCTGCGGAGTACCCAGCCTGGCCCGGATTGCCATCCGTTCCGGAGATTGAGGTGATGTTGACCACTTTGCGCATCACGCGCTTTCCTTCGGCAATTTCGCGTTTTGCCGTCGCGCGAAGGTAATCGGACGCCGCGCGCAGCAGGCGAAATGGCGCGACAACGTGAATGCTCAGCATGGCCAGAAACTGCTCGTCGGAGGTCTTCTGGATCACGCCATCCCAACTGAAGCCTGCGCAGTTCACCACAATGTCGATTGACCCGAACGCGTTCAGCGCGGCATCGACAATTTGCTGCGGATGAGCTGGATCCATCATGTCCCCACAAACCAGCGCGACACTCGCAGGGCCGTGGACGGAAGATTGCGTCTCCTGAAGCGCCTCCCGATCCATATCGGCTGCCAGAACATTCGCGCCCGCCGAGGTCAGTCGCTGTACGATGGCTCTTCCAATTCCACGACCGCCTCCCGTCACAATGGCGGTTTTACCCGCGAGCGTGAAGGGAGCTTGCGGCAGCCGTGCATTTTCGTCGCTCATTGCTGCGCGTGCTCCTTGATAAATCGCCACTCGATCGGTTTCTTGAACTCCGGTCCCACCACGACGCGATCGATATAGATGCCCGGGGTCATAATCTCGTCCGGATCCAGTTCGCCAGGCTCAACCAGCTCTTCCACCTCAGCAATGGTCAAATCCGCGGCCGTGGCCATCGCGGGATTGAAATTGCGAGCCGTCATCCGGTAAACAAGATTGCCATGACGGTCTGCCTTCCACGCTTTAATCAGCGAAACGTCAGCACGCAAGGCGCGTTCCATCAAATAGGGCTTCCCGTCGAATTCGCGCATTTCCTTGCCTTCCGCCACGACGGTGCCCACCCCGGCGGGAACGTAGAATGCCGGAATGCCGGCGCCGCCGGCGCGAATCCGTTCGGCGAGCGTGCCTTGCGGAATCAGGGTAAGGTGCAGGTCGCCGGAGATCACGAGTTTTTCAAGCAGGCGGTTTTCTCCCACGTAACTACCCACGTGTGAAGCGATCATGCCGGCCTCGAGCATCAGTCCCATGCCGAATCCGTCCACGCCCATGTTGTTGCTGATGGTGTGCAGCCCTTTCAAGCCTTTACGAATCAGTGCTGCGATCAGATTTTCGGGAATTCCGCACAATCCAAAGCCGCCAAGCATGATGGTCATGCCATCTCGCAAATCGCGAACTGCGGTATCCGGAGAGTCGACTACCTTGTTCACTTGCTTTCCATCCCCCGATGCGCTCTTGCTGCTGCGCATGCCGAAAACATGTTAGTCAAGACATGAGCTCTGCGCTGTGTGCCTATCGGACAATCCTTTGTCGTAACCTGACAGCTCTTGAATCGATCGGCAAAGCGGATGCCATAAGCCCATTTTTTATCCGACCGTGACTACGATGGCAATTCCCATTCCGCCACCGATACACAGGCTCGCGACCCCGTTCTTTTTGCCTAGACGCCGCAAAGCATGAATAAGCGTAACGAGTACGCGCGCCCCAGAAGCGCCAATGGGATGGCCGAGCGCGATTGCGCCTCCACTTATGTTCACTTTGGCCGGGTGAAGATCGAGCTTGCGGATCACCGCGATGGATTGAGCAGCAAATGCCTCGTTCAATTCGAACAGATCGATCTGATCGGCGGTCAAACCGGCCTTGCGCAAAGCCAGCGGCACGGCGGCTGTGGGGCCAAGCCCCATCACATCGGGCGCGATGCCCGCAACAGCATACGACACCACGCGCGCAAGCGCTGGCAATGCGTGAGCCCTCGCATATGCGCCAGTGGTCACAGCGAGCATGGCGGCGCCATCATTCAATCCGCTGGCGTTTCCCGCGGTGACGGTTCCATCGGGCCTGAAGGCGGGTTTGAGTTTTGCCAGGCCTTCGAGAGTCGAATCCGGACGGGGGTGTTCGTCGGTGACAAAGTCGACGATGCCTTTTTTGGTTTTCACCGGCACCGGAACAATCTCTGCGCTAAAGAATCCGGCGGCGACCGCCTTTGCCGCGCGTGCCTGGCTCTCGACGGCAAAAGCGTCCTGCTCCTGGCGGGTGATGCCGAATTGCTCCGCAACATTTTCCGCGGTAAGTCCCATTGCGTAGTTGAGGCTTGGGTCGGTCAGGCCCTCGCTCAGGATGCTGTCGACGAGCTCGCCCGATCCGTATCGATAGCCGGCTCGCGCCTGCGGCAGGAGGTAAGGCGCACGCGACATGCTTTCGGTGCCGCCCGCAAGATAAAGCTCCCCGTCCCCGCACTGCAGCCCCTGCAACGCGGTCACCACTGCCTGGAGACCACTGCCGCAGACGCGATTAATGGTTTGCCCAGTCACATGGTCGGGCAGGCCGGCCTTCAAAGCGATCTGGCGCGCCGGATTCATGCCGTTCCCCGCCTGCAGCACATTGCCTACGATTACGTCCGCAATATCTTCCGCCGGCAGCCCGGGCAGAATCGCCTGGGTCGCAACCACTCCGAGATCGACAGCCGAAACATCTTTCAGCGACCCTTGAAAACCGCCAATGGCCGTCCGTTTAGCTGCGGTAATGACCAGCTCTGGCATAGGGCTCCATTCTGGCATGGAACACCAAGGCAGAGAGGGCTTTTAGTGCCGCCCCGATCCCGCGAACCGCAGGCGTCCGGCGGCACACTTCACCTGTCCGGGCGCAATTCTCGCACTCCCGGTGGAAGCCCAAAAACCCTCTTCCCAAAGGGATGCTACTTGTGCATAATGAAATGCCGTAGGTTCGATTCGGACACAAGCGGGTCTGATTCGGACAATTCCCCGCTATGATGCAACTTCCTCTTTGGAACGAAAAACGATACTCGCCCTACAAGCTCACGGCTCTTGTAGAAGTTCTCCACGAGCAGGGAATCGCGCCTGTCGCGAGCTTGGCAGGCACCGGTCTATCACCGGAGAGCCTCGCGCGGCCGCAGACCCTAACTTCCATTCGCCAGTACATCACGGTCTGCCAGAATGCACTGAGTCTGTCGAAGGATCCGGAAACTCCCTTCCAGGTGGGCAGCCGGATTCCGTTGTCAGCGTACGGCATGTACGGATTCGCGCTTGTGTGCAGCTCGACGATCCGAGAGTACTTTCAAGTCGCCGTAAAGTACCACCGGCTGGCTACTCCGCTGCTCTCGATGTTATGGCGCGAAGAGAAGGACACTGTTTCCTGGGTTTTGGCGATGAACCCGGTCATCGGGTACCCCCCGTCGTTGGTGCGCTTCCTTCTTGAGCAGCAGCTGACGCAGCTAGCGACGCATTTAAAAACTGTTGTCGAGCCCGAACGCTGCCGGCCGCTTCGCGCCTCACTTCCATATGCGGCTCCGCGTCATCTGCATCACTATCGGCGCTATATAGGCTGCGACCTGCGGTTCGACCAGCCACATTGCGAGCTCACATATCCGAAGTCGATCCTGTCGGAGAGACCTTACATGGCTCACCGCCTTACCTCGAAGCTTATGCGCGATACGTGCGATCGCATTCTAGGCGAGGTGAAGACAACGACGGGCATTGCCGGCGAGGTCTATCAAATCATTGCATCCACTCCCGGACATTCGCCGACCATGGAGATGGTAGCCAAGCAGCTTGCCACCACGGTGCGTACGCTCCACCGCAAGCTACTTTCAGAGTCCGCGTCGTTTACGCAGATTCTCGACGATGTCCGTTGCAACCTCGCAAAGGAGTATCTCCGCGAGACGAAATTGAGCATGGAAGATATTTCAGAGCTGGTGGGATTTAGCGAAGCTGCGAACTTTCGCCACGCATTCCGCAGATGGACGGGCAGCACGCCGGCGAATTTTCGGCACTGAACGTGCCGGCCTTGCGCTTTCGAGCTTAATCTTCTCCGTCTACGCGAACCAATAGCTTGCCGAAATTCCGCCCGGCGAGCATCCCTATGAACACCTGGGGCGCGTTCTCCAGGCCGTCGACAATCTCCTCGCGGTACTTGATCCGTCCTTCTAAGATCCACTTTTCTACATCGACAAGAAAGTCTGCATAATACTCTGTCGCAAAGTCGTAATTGATGAACCCGCGAACCAGAAGCCGCTGGTTGAGAATCTGCCGCATCGTCGTCGCCAATGGGCCCGTGGGCTCAGTCCCCTCGCCGCCATCGTATTGCGCCACCAACCCGCACACCGGCACTCTGGCAAATCGATTTAGAATCGGGAGGACGGCCTGCCACACCGCGCCACCCACATTCTCGAAGTAGACATCGATCCCATCCGGACACGCGGCGGCAAGCGCGGCACGAAAATCGGGTGAGCGGTGATCGACCGCGGCATCGAAATGCAGTTCCTTTTCGAGATAGGCGCATTTCGTCGCTCCGCCGTCAATGCCAACTGCGCGCGCTCCATCGATCTTGGCAAGCTGTCCGACCAGGGAACCGACGGGCCCAGAAGCAGCCGCGACCACAACGGTCTCGCCTTTTTGAGGTTTGCCGATTGCTTTCATTCCCGCATAGGCCGTAAAACCAGGCATGCCCAAGACGCCCAATCGGGTAGTCGGTGGAAGTGCACCACCCTCAATCCTGCGGACTCTTTCCCCACCCGAAAGTGCATGCGTTCGCCATCCCGTATGGGCAACAACAACATCTCCCGTGGAAAAATGGGCATGCTTTGAGGCGACGATCGTCCCAATGCTTTCTCCCGGCATCACTTCGCCGATTCTCACCGGCTCCGCGTAGGACTTTCTGTCGTCCATCCTTCCGCGCATGTATGGGTCCAGGGAAAGATAGTCAACTTTGATCAGGAATTCCCCCGGGCCGGGAGCAGGGGACGAGAAATGCTCCAGGCGGAAATCCTCTGGAGTCACTTTGCCTTGCGGCCGAGCGGCAAGAACGATCTGCAGTCCTTTTTCCGGGTTCACGGGATCCCACTCTTCCCGATTTGCGATTGAGCAGAAACCATTCCGGACTAACGATCGATTGCGGCCCGACAAAAATCACCGCAGGCAGCCACTCCCTGATAGGAGCGGCTGCATTTCGCGGTCGCATCTCTAGTTCCGTCGATGCCGGTATTTGCAACGGCGCCAGCGCAATGCTGGTGCCGTTGCTGCTCCCATCCCTAGAACGAATAATTCAACGAGAATTGGATCAACCTTGGGTTCGTGCTCATCCCGGTAATGTAACCGAAAGAGGATGCTGTCGGAGTATATCCCAAGCCCGGTATCCCAAAGTTGGGGTGATTGAAGGCATTGAAGAAGTCTGTCCGGAAGGCGACCTTGGCGCCTTCCTTCGGGAATGGCACAGCGAAAGACTTTGCGAGCGAGATATCGGAAACGACCTGGTCGGGCGTACGCAGCACGCCATTGGGGGTGTTGCCAAAACCTAATGCTGTACCGTTGGCGACAGGTGCCGGGGTTGTGAGGCAAGCTGAGTTGATCCAGCCGTTCAACGCTCGATGGCCGTCCGACCCCGTCGTCGGCAGGTTTTTCGCCGTGCAACCCGCGGCAAAGCTCGGTCGATCGACGTTTATGCCATACGCGCTATTGGTGTTGGTGTAACCAAGGCCAACCTGGTGGCCGTCCTGGATCACGGTAGCAGTTGAAGCTGTCCAGCCACCCACCGTCTCGGCAAGGAAATGATGAGAAGCCGATGGGCTGGGGAGGCTATAGTACAACGCCAATACGAATCTCAGTGGACGGATATTCTGGTCCGGTCCGTATCCGGCGCGAAGATTGTTCTGGTCGCCGGAGGGTCCTACAGTATTCGTGCCGGTCGTAAAGTCAGGAACTGGCGAGAGCAATCGCGCCCAGGTGAAGGAAGCCTGATACTGCAAGCTATGCCTCCATTGCTGCGATAGCGATGCCTGTAGGGCGTTGTACCAGGCCTCGTTGCCGGTCCGCCATTGGTACATCGAGCCGGTGGCCCACCCCAGATAAGGTTTGCGAGCATTAATATTCGCAGCCGTAGCAGTATTTGTGGTAACGCCGCGAATCGGATTCCCGGGAGAGGCCAGCGCCGCCTGGTTCGCTGTGATGCCGACGATTAGGTGCAGTTCGCGCGCTCCGGAGTACGTCACGTCAAGAATCGCGCCGCCGGGGAGCCTGGATTGCAGGCCGAGGCTGAAGTGATAGGCGGTCGGAGGACGCCAGTTTAAGGCGAATGCGGCCATCGTGAATCCGCTGTCGACGTTGCCAGTGGGGTTGCCGCTGGCATCCACCGCGCCTGTGTAAGGCAGCCATTGCGGGAAGGGTCCGGGATTTGGCATGGGATTGGCATCGCTTGCAGCTGCGTCGCCCGTTCCTACATTGAAACCCCATTGACCGAACGGCTCTGACGCGCACATTTGCAGATTCATCTGGCCAGTAGGCGTGGTGTGATAGACGCCCGCGCCCCCGCGCAGCAGGAACCGGTCAGTGCCGGGAATCATCCACGCAAATCCCAGCCGCGGGTTCCAGACGTTCTGCAGGTCCCCGTTGAATCCGAATGTGTTCTTCACCTGTTCCACCCCAGCCGGAATTGGCTTGGGGCCGTTGTAGTTGGAGGCCACGATGAAGCCTTGGAGGCTGCCACCCGTGGGCGGGGTGGGGTTCAGATGGGCCACATCGACGTTGCCGCCTTTTCCATTTGCGACCCCGAGGTCGCCGATATGCTCGTAACGTATTCCGGCGTTGATCGTAAGCCGCCTGGTTATTTTGTAGTCGTCCTGAATGTAGCCGTCGCCACTCTTGTAACGCCAGTCGCGCGCGAAGTCGCCGAGGCCTTGCAACGACTCGTAGATATTGCTGTATCCGGATCCATATATGTTTGGTTGCCCCAGCAGGAAATCCGCCCAGGTGAGCGGAATCATATAGGCCTCGAAGATGAACTTTGACATGTCGTCGCGGCCGTAGGCGAAGGCTCCGCCGAACGTGAACTGATGCTTGCCCTTGGTCCACGACAATGCGTCGGTTATGTTGTACTCATCCTCTCCAAAATCCGTCGCAGAAGTAGTGCCCGTCGCAAAGCCATCGTATGCGATGTCGATAAGTGGATACGCGTTCTCCTGAGCCGGAACATTCATGCCCAGGCTCGAGAAGGTGAATGCATTGTGGTAAGACATCTGGAAGCTCGACCGGTGGAAACCAACCAGGAACTGATTCACCATGTTGGATCTCAGGACGAAGGTATCTCCGAGCGAAGCCACATCGAACCGCGATGGAATGAACAGTGGATTCCCGAGAGTTGAATACAACACGGTCTGATCTATGACACCGCTTTCACCAAAATAGCGGAGTGCAATTTTTTGGCGGTCGGACACGTTGTAATCCGCATTCGTCATCCATTGGTTTTCATTGAAAGTGCCGGGGTCGCTCAATGAAGTAGTACCCTGCACCTCGAGCCCCTTGGAACTGTTGATGGTCTGCGGATTCGGGATCATGTATTGGCCGTTTGCCAACTTGACGTTGAACAGCGCCAGGGCCTGGGGAGCAATATTGGAGCCGTCGGGCTTGACCGTGCCGCCGAAAGCGCCCAGATATCCCGTATCCCCGCCGAACACCGCTCCCAATCCCGCCGCCGAACGGTCGTTCGTCAGGGGAGGTAGCTGCACGATTTTATGCGTCGATGGATCGATGCCATTGAGTTGTTTTGTGCCCTGCCAGGAACCAAAAAGTTCGAACTTGTTTTTTACGATCGGGCCGCTGGCGGTAAAGCCATATTGATTCTGCCGCAGAATTCCTCGCGGTGCGCCCGCGTTTTTCGTAAACCAGTCATTGGCGTTCAGATCTTCATTCCGGAAATACTCGAACAGAGTTGCGTGGTAGTCATTCGTGCCGCTTTTCGAGATCAGATCGACATCGGCCCCGGCATTGCGACCGGTCGTGGCGTCATACTGCGACGTCTGCACCCTGAATTCCTGAATGGTGTCCGGGTTGGGAATTGGAATTCCCGCCGAATAAAACATGGAACTCTGCATGTCGTTCACAGAGAGGCCGTTCATCTCGAAGTTGTTGTCGGAAGAGGTACCTCCCTGGGTCATGATGCTTCCACCGCCGGGTAGCCCGGCTTGCGAGCCGCCGCCTCTACCCAGATTGCTCGCGTTAGTGGCTTCTTGTGCCACGCCCGGATTCAAGCCGATGATCTGGGTGTAATTACGCGCAACCAGAGGCAGATTCTCAACCATTTGGGCATCGGTGACGCGTCCCAACTCGCTCGATTCCGTCTCTAGCTGCACGCTCGACGTCGACACGGAAACGCTTTCTGTCACCGTGCCCGGCGCCAAGGGGATATTCAGCACCGTCGTCTCCGCAACGGTCACCTGCACATCCTGCGACGTGACTTCCTTGAATCCTTGCTTCGTAACCTCAACCGAGTATCGACCGGGCTGAAGCAGCGGGGCAAAATACAGTCCATGGTCGTTGGATTGCAAAGTTCGACTCTCGCCTGTGGTCATGTTCGTAACCCTGACCTGAGCGCCCACGATCATTGCACCGGTGGGGTCCGAAATCGCACCGCTGATGGCGCCTGTTGCGCCAGTCTGTGCCCATAGCGGCGCGCACGCCGCCATCAGGGCGCTTACCACGAACGCCGCGATCGCGCGACGGTAAAAACAGACAGCCCGTTCGCAAACGGGTTGCATCCGTTGTGAGCAACGCATGGGGTTTTGCCTCCTCGAATGACCTCTCCAAATCCCGACCCGCAAAGAATTCACGTATCGTAGGAAATAAATTGCAGGACGCGACAGGTCCCGACCGGACAGTTTCGTGTCATTTACGGACACCCATGCTTTCAGAGCGAAAATGTGGGTCGACTCCCATTCCGAGATGTTCAAAGGCGACATAAAAAAGTCCGCTCGGGACCTGTTACCTTTTCCTTGCTATCCATTAGCATTCGCAGATCATTGTTCCTACCGAGATCAAAATGGCGAAGAGCAATCGTAAAATCATCATTTCCTGCGCTATTACAGGTTCTGTCCACACGCCGACTATGTCGGAATATCTTCCCATCACACCAGCCCAGATCGTTGAAAGCGCCGTCGAGGCCGGCGAGGCTGGCGCCGCGATTCTCCATATTCATGCCAGAAACGGCGAGGACGGACGGCCCTCGGGCGATCCGGCCCGCTATCGGGAAATCTGTCCTGCTCTGGCGGAACGCACAAAGTCGATCATCAACATCACCACCGGCGGCAGCTCCGATATGACGATCGAGCAACGGCTCACCTATCCGGCCCTGGCCCAGCCCGAGATGTGTTCGCTCAACATGGGATCGATGAACTTCTCCATTCATCCCGTAGCCGAGCGGATCACTAAGTGGCGTTATGACTGGGAGAAGCCGAAGATCGAAGGCATGAAGAGCGGTGTCTTCAGGAATACCTTTGCTGACATTGAATACATTCTCGCCAATCTTGGAGCAAGCGGCACTCGTTTCGAACTGGAGTGCTACGACGTGGGCCACCTCTACAACCTCGCCTACTTCGTCGATCGCAAAATCATCAAGCCGCCCCTCTTTATTCAGGCTGTGTTCGGAATCCTCGGCGGGCTCGGTCCGGATCCGGAGAATCTCTTCATCATGCGGTCAACAGCGGATCGATTATTCGGGCGCGATTCCTATCAACTCTCGATGCTGGGCGCAGGGCGTCACCAGATGTCCCTCCTGACCATGGGAGCCATCCTGGGCGCGAATGTGCGCGTAGGACTGGAAGACAACCTCTATCTCGGCCCCGGCGTGAAGGCCACGAGCAACGCCGAACAAGTGAAGAAGATCCGTCGCATTCTTGAGGAGCTCTCCTTTGAAATCGCCACACCCGATGATGTGCGGGAGATCCTCCAACTGAAAGGCGTGGACAAAGTCCATTTCGCGTGAATGCCATGGATGGTAGTGCGTCATCGCAAACAAGTTCAACGAAAGGTGATTTAAAAATGACCTTCCAGGATCGACTCTATCCTCCGCAGGGACTGCGGGTTTTGGTTACCGCAGGCGCCTCAGGCATCGGAGCGGCGATCGCAACCGCATTCGCGGAAACAGGCGCCAGAATCCACATCTGCGATATCGACGACGCTGCCCTGGCCAAGTTTAAGAAGTGCTCCCCATCCTGCGAAGCAACCCACGCCGACGTGGCTGATGCAGCGCAGGTCACAGCGCTTTTTGAGACCCAGCAGGCCAAATTTGGCGGCCTTGATGTCCTGGTTAACTGCGCCGGCATCGCGGGTCCGACCGCCGGGGTGGACAAGATCACCGAGCAAGAATGGAAACGCACAATCGACGTAAACCTGAACGGACAATACCGCTGCCTGCACCATGCCGTGCCGATGCTGCGCGAGTCAAAGAACGCCAACATCATCTGCATTTCGTCCGTGGCCGGCCGGGCGGGCATCCCGTGGCGAACGCCCTACGCCGCGACAAAATGGGCCATTGTAGGCATCGCTAAATCGCTTGCCATCGAACTCGGTCCAGACAACATCAGGGTGAACGCAGTGCTGCCCGGTATTGTGGAAGGCCCGAGGATGGACGGTGTCATCAGTGCCCGCGCCAAGTTGGAGGGCGTGGAAGAGTCGGCGATGCGGGCAGAATACCTGAAGAGAATTTCGTTGCGGCGCATGGTGACCGCAGACGATGTGGCGCTCACATGTCTCTTCCTGTGTTCGCATGCGGGTAGAAATATTTCGGGACAGGCTATCGGCGTGGATGGCAATGCCGAGTTTCTGTAGGTCCCGATTCACGGAAAGAACGTGAGATCTCGGCCACGGTCTCTTGCCAATGCGTAGAAAGACTAAGGAACTTGTGGCTGGATGTACGGACGTTTCGAGCGGCCGAATTGAAATGAAGCTGAGCTACGGCTTTTTCAAAAGCGAGGTCGAATTGAAAAAGACAGGCCTCGGGCGTGTCTGACATGGGCCGCGACGCCGTGATTGTTTCCGTAGCGCGGACACCGATCGGCCGCGCATACAAGGGTGCATTCAATGCGACCCCTGCGCCGACCCTGACCGCTCGTGCCATTCGTGCCGCAGTCGCGCGTGCAAGAGTCGAGCCCGATGAAATCGAGGACTGCATCGTAGGATCGGCATTGCCTCAAGGACAGCAACATACGATTGGACGGACCGCTGCTTTAGCCGCGGGGTTCCCGGTCTCAGTCGCCGGGCAGACCATCGATCGGCAGTGCTCATCGGGCTTGATGAGCATTTCCATGGCGTCGAAGCAGGTGGTCATGGACCGGATGGACATCGTTGTGGCGGGTGGCATGGATTCCATCTCAATGGTGCAGACGGCTGAGTTGCGCATTGAATCGGACCCGGGACTCCTCGCGCGTCATCCCAACATTCACATGCCCATGATCGACACTGCGGAAGTTGTCGCTCGCCGCTACTGCGTTTCGCGCGAACAACAGGATGAGTACGCATTCCAGTCTCAACGCCGAACGGCGGATGCTCAAGCGGCGGGTCGGTTCGATGCGGAAATCATTCCGGTTAAAACCACCAAGTCAGTAACCGACAAGAACACGGGCGAGATTTCGCTGTTGGAAGTGGTGCAGACGTGTGACGAAGGCAACCGGCCCGATACGACTCTCGAAGGTCTCGCCGCGCTCAAGCCGGTGCGGCAAAGCGGCTTTATAACGGCGGGCAACGCGTGCCAGCTATCCGATGGCGCCTCCGCGTGTGTCGTGATGGAGGCGAAACTGGCCTCTCAGCGCGGTCTTGAACCGCTGGGCCGCTACTGCGGCATGGCTGTAGTGGGCACTGAGCCTGACGAAATGGGAATCGGTCCGGTCTTCGCTGTGCCCAAACTCCTGAAACGCTTCGATCTCAAGATGGACGACATCGGGCTCTGGGAGCTGAACGAAGCGTTCGCGGTACAGACGGTCTATTGCCGCGACAAGCTCGATATTCCCAATGATCGCTTCAACGTGGACGGCGGCGCCATCTCCATCGGCCATCCGTACGGCATGTCAGGTAACCGCCTCGCCGTGCACGCGTTGATTGAAGGGCATCGACGCGGAGTCCGATACGCCGTGGTGACCATGTGCGTGGGTGGCGGCATGGGGGCTGCGGCACTGTTTGAGGTTTTCTAGCGCTGGACAGGTGAGCATGGCAACGCACACATCCGGATCTTCGATCGAATCGAACGGCCGAGTCGATGAATCGTCAAAGCCGCAATCTGCCCCAGTCGGCCGGCGAGCCTGGATTGCGCTCGGCATGTTGATCCTGGTGTATGTCCTGAATTTCTTGTCGCGCCAATTGCCGGGCATTCTTGCCAAGCCGATCCAGGACAGCCTGCACGTTTCAGACGGTCAACTCGGCCGAATTGGCGGCCTCTATTTTGCGCTCTTTTATTGCTGCATCTCGATCCCAGTAGGTTGGTTCGCGGACAAAACGAGCAGGTCAAAGGTTCTCGCTGCGGCCTGTGCAATTTGGAGCGCAGCAACCATGTGGTGCGGCGGCGCTGCCAGTTATCTGCAATTTGCTTTCGCGTACATGACGGTCGGCTTTGGCGAAGCCGGCGGGGTGCCGCCCTCTTACTCGATCATCTCCGACTATTTTCCGCCTGGTCGCCGCGGCAGAGCGCTGGGCCTCTACAACATTGGACCCCCGATTGGAGCAGCGCTGGGAATCGCATTCGGCGCTTCCATCGCCGCTGCTTTCAATTGGCGCTATGCATTTGTTTGGCTCGGCGCCGCCGGTCTTGTCGCGGTGATCGGCATTCTTGTTCTGGTGCCTGAACCCCGCCGGGGCGGCCTGGATGGCAATGCGGATCAGCTCTCCGCAAGCAAAACAGGATTCCGGCAAACTTTGGCGATGTTTATTTCGCGGCCTTCTCTCATGCTCGCAGCACTGGCCAGCGGCGCCACCCAGTTCATCACTTACGGCCTCATCAATTTCGCTGTCCTCTTTCTCATGCGTGAGAAAGGGATGACGCTGAGGCAGGTTGCCATCTGGTACGCGTTGGTTGTTGCCATAGGAATGGGTGGAAGCATGTTCGTCTCCGGGCGCGCGATTGACCGGTTCACGCGGCGCTCAAAACAAGCCTATGCACTGGTGCCGGCGGCCTCGCTTACTCTTGCCCTCCCCATTTACCTCGTATTTGTCTGGGCCCCCAGTTGGCATCTCGCGTTGCTTTTCCTCACCGGTACGATGTTTTTGAATTATTTCTACCTCACATCGGCAGTCACCCTGGTGCAGGAGGAAGTGCGGCCGAACCAGCGTGTCATGTCGGGCGCGCTACTTTTGCTGGTCATGAATCTGATTGGCTTGGGCCTCGGCCCCACTTTTGTGGGCGCCGCCAGCGACTTTTTCCGCGCAAGCCATCCCCACCAATCGTTGCAGTTCGCGCTTTACCTGCTCGCGTCGTTCTACGTCGTCGCTGTAGTGCTCTTCCTGGCACTGGCGCGCGTGCTTCGAAACGAAAGCCGTACCCTTGGAGAAAAAATCCGATGACTTCACTTCCTCGATTGTTTGTCTCGCTCGCCGCAACTGCCTGCATTCTTTTGTCGTCATCAATCTTTGCTAAAGAGAGTCAAACCATGGAATCTGCTTCCGGCAACAAAAACGGACCGATCGTCAAGGCGCCTGCCGGCGCGGTCCAGGGAAAAATGGAAGGCGATCTACACGTCTTCAAAGGCATTCCGTATGCGCTGCCCCCGATCGGCTCGCTCCGCTGGCGACCACCGAGCCCCATGCCGCGATGGTCGGGTGTCAGGCAGGCCACCGACTTCGGGCCAATTTGCTTCCAGCCTGTGAGCCCAACGCCAACAATCTACACCTGGACTCCCGCGCCCATGAGCGAGGATTGCCTGACGCTGAATATCTGGGCTCCCACCGGTGCACACAAAGCGCCCGTCTTTTTCTGGATACACGGCGGCGCACTTACCACGGGGTCGAGCAGAGACGACTTGTATGACGGCACAAAGCTCGCCGGTCAAGACATCGTCGTGGTCTCGCTGAACTTTCGCCTTGGTGTCCTGGGTTGGCTTGCGCATCCAGAACTGAGTAAGGAGTCCCCGCTCGGTGTCTCCGGGAATTACGCATTGCTCGATTTGATTCAGGGACTCAAATGGGTTCAGCAGAACATAAGCGCCTTCGGCGGCGATCCTTCAAACGTGACCATCGCTGGCGAATCCTCAGGCGGGTTGAGCGTGATGTATCTGATGGCGTCACCTCCTGCTCGCGGCCTGTTCGCGAAAGCCATCGCCGAAAGCGCTTATATGATCACAACTCCGGAGCTGAAAAAAGCTGCCTTCGGTTTGCCATCAGCCGAGGATAGCGGTGTGAAGCTCGCCGCCGCGCTCCATGCGCCTGACATTGCGGCCATGAGAGCGATGGATGCTGCCACGCTCAGCGCCGACGCGCCGAAGGTCGGCTTTGCGCCATTTGGCTCGATTGATGGGCAACTCTTGCCGCACCAGCTCGTCGAAGCATTCGACAAGGGCGAGCAAGCTCCGGTGCCGTTGCTCGCCGGCTTCAACAGCGGCGAAATTCGCTCGCTGAGGATTCTGGCGCCGCGCCCGCCCGCAACCCAGGCAGACTACGAAAAAACGATTCGCGAAAGGTATGTGGACCTCGCCGACGATTTCCTTCGGCAATATCCCGCCACCAATATGGACGAGAGCATCCTCGCCACCACGCGCGATGCTCTCTATGGATGGACGGCAGTACGGCTCGTTAAGAAACAGGCGGAGAAAGGATTGCCGTCCTTCCTTTACTTATGGGATCACGGCTACCCCGCGGCAGATGCCGCTGGTTTGCACGGCTTTCATGCTAGCGAGCTGCCGTTTGTTTTCGGAACGTTCGACGGAACGCCATCACTGTGGCCCAAGATCCCGAACACCGACGAAGAGAACAGAATATCTGACGCGATGATCGGTTATTGGACGTCGTTTGCTCGCTCGGGCCGCCCCACCGCTAAAAATGAGCCTGCTTGGCCGGCATACGGATCAACCGGCGCGTACATGGACATAACCAATGCACCACTGCCTGCAACCGGCCTTTTGCCTGGGATGTATGACTTCAATGAACAGGTCGTGTGTAGGCGTCGAGCCGTGGGGAACATCCCATGGAATTGGAACGTTGGCCTGTATTCACCCGTCAATCCACCGCCGCAGCCGCAATGTAAACAGCAACAGTAGTCGAGGCAGAATTGCGATCGGACTCGACAGCGGCTTCAGTCCGCAATCGAAACGTGATTGGCCGCTGGGGTCAGCACATTCAACAACCGCGGAGGAAACAATGTCGAAAGCGATGGTAAAGATCGCACTTGCCACGGCTGGTCTGTTCGGTTTGGCAGCTGCGGTGGTGCCCGCCCAAAATCAGGCCACCGTTACCGAGTCGCAAGGCAAGCTGTCTGGGTTAGTCGATGCGCACGGTGTGCGCTCTTTCAAGGGCATTCCTTATGCCGAGCCGCCAGTCGGCGATAAACGCTGGACCGCTCCGGTTGCAGCCCGGCCATGGAAGGGCGTGCGCGACGCGCGCGACTTTGGCGCCAGTTGCTACGAGACTTCCTACTCCCCGCAAAGTCTCTTTTACATCCAACAGCCCAAGCTCAGTGAAGACTGCCTGTTCCTGAACGTGTGGACGCCGCAATACGCGCACAAGCTGCCGGTCATCGTATGGATTCATGGCGGCGGATTCGTCAGAGGCGGCAGCTGGGAACCGCAGTATGAAGGTTCGCGCTTCGCCGAGCATGGCGTTGTCTTCGTCTCCATCAATTACCGTCTCGGGCCGCTCGGCTGGCTCGCATTGCCTGAGCTGAGCGCGGAGTCGCAGCACGGCGTCTCCGGCAACTACGGCCTGCTCGATCAGATTGAAGCGCTCAAATGGGTCAAGAAGAACATTGCCGCGTTCGGCGGCGATCCTGGCAACGTCACCATCGACGGTGAGTCCGCTGGCGGTGTATGCATGGCCCTTTTAATGGTGAGCCCTTTGTCCCGCGGCCTGTTTCAAAAAGTCATCTCCGAAAGCCTCGGCATCCAGTCCGCTCCTGAGTTGAAGCAGCCAGACCATGGGCTGCCTTCCGCTGAAGCCAACGGAACAGCATTTGAAAAAGCGCTGGGCGCGGCAGACCTCAAAGCCATGCGGGCCATCGCTCCGAAGACCGTAACCGAAAATGCCGGCTATCGCGGTGGCCCCAACGTAGATGGCTGGGCGGTGCCGGCTCAGATCGTAGACATTTTCGATCGCAAACAGGAAGCTCTTGTACCCGTGATGATGGGCTTCAATCGCAACGAAGTCTATCCGGTCCTGATGGGATTCCTTCCGCGCACTCTGCCGGATTCAAGCGCCGCCTATGACGACGGCGTCAAAAAACGCTACGGCGATCTGGCTCCGGAGTTCCTGCGCCTCTACCCCGGCACCGACATCCGGGCCAGCATGTTGGCCGCGCGGCGCGATGCGGTCTTCGGCTGGAGCGCCATGCGGATCGTCCGCGACGAGGCCAACGCTGGCGAGCCTGCCTACCTTTATTTCTTCGACCATCCTTACCCCGCAGCCGAAGCACGTGGGTTTCGCGCCTTCCATGGCAGCGAGATGCCGTTTACATTCGGCCATGTCGGCAAGGATGCCGTATTGCCGCCCAACTGGCCGCTTCCGGACGGCCCAAAAGAGCAGGCCTTTTCCGATGCCATGATCTCCTATTGGACTTCCTTCGCGCGCACCGGGGTTCCCAAAGCGCCGGGAGAGCCGGACTGGCCAACCTATGCTCCGAACAAAAGCTACATGGATTTCGCGGAGACGCCCGTGCCCTCGACCGATCTTATGCCCGGCATGTTCGAGCTCCAGGAAGAGATCGTCGATCGCGCAAGGCACGCCGGCGATCAGCCTTGGGTCGGCGCCGTCGGCCCCGAAGAGCCACCGCCGTCGCGCGAAGCGCCTTCACATTAGCTGCGGAGGCCAATAACGATCTCGTCGAAGGCTAATAGGCAGTCCCTGTGCACAGAAGTGCAGTCAATTTGTCCAGCGAGACGTACCACAATTGCTTGTGCCACAGGAAATCGTGGACGGAAGCAAACGCCGTGTGACGAAGTTCCAAAACGCTGCTGGCGAAGTTGCCGCGAACTCGGAAGTCGACCACGCTTTCTGATGAATCGGCGCTGCGTACCGTGCGCCATAAGAGGCGCATTTTACGCTGATGGCAGAAAAGAAATGAGCCGGTGAGGCTGGCGACGACGCGGCCCGACAAGAAATGATCCACACGATAGCCGTTGTCGTGGCTCGCGGCGACGACCGCCGATTCCTTCTGCTGGTTGGGCATGGACATCCAAGCTTCAAGGTACTCGGGCATGGTGAGAGCCTGCGAGATGCGGCGCGCATCCGCCTGGACGGGAACGGAGAGAACGATCGACAGATCGGATGAATGCGCGCGGAGGGCGCGGTGCTCTATCTCCTGCGCCGCCTGCGGGGAAGCCGGCAGTGTTTCGATCACAACAATGACCTCACAAAGGCAAGTGCACGCGGGCGGCCAAAGGTGGCAATGCGCCAGAAGATGTGACGGATGCCGCACAGAACGGGATCAGCAACGCGAGGCGGTGAGCAAGGGCGCAGGCGAACAACTCAGATTGAAGGATTCGCGTCCCCTATGGGCAAAGATTCATCCGATCCGCGGAATTCCAATACCAATCGATGAATTGTGGGGCGAAGTCCGCGCGGGCAGTGGCGAACAGCAGAAACTGTAATTCCGAGCGCAGCGAAGGACACAAAACATTTCATAGAGTCGCACGAGATTCTCCAGAAAAACGGATTGTCAGCTGCGCTGGAGGCGGTCGCCGAGAGAGGAGCGGTAGCTGCGGCCCATGGCGACTTTCTGGCCGTTATCGAGTATCACGACCGAGTCTCCGTTCGGCTCGCGGCGAACTTCTTTTACATATTTGAGATTGACGATGAAGGAACGATGCACGCGCAGGAATCCTTTGGGATCGAGGCGATCCTGCAAGTGCGCCATGGTCTCGCGGAGCAGGTGCGTCTCGGTGGCCGTGCACAGCCTGACGTAGTTGCCTTCGGCGCCGATCCAGCGAATGTCGGAGACGGGCAGAAATAGGATTCGGCCGCGCGACTTGAAGACAATGCGATTAGTGTAGAGATTCACCGATGATGAATTGCCGTTTGCAGCGCCGGTGTTCGGCTGCGGCGCCGTGTACTGCTCGCGCACGCGCTGCACGGCACTGCGCAAGCGTTCGCGCGTGAAGGGCTTCAGAAGATAGTCAACGGCGTTGACTTCGAAGGCGCGGACCGCATATTGGTCGTAAGCGGTCGTGAAGATGACACGCGGCGCTGAAAACGCGGATTGATCGGCCAGCGCGCCCACCACGTCGAAGCCATCCATGCCGGGCATGTGAATGTCGAGAAAGAGCAGTTCAGGGCCGGCGGCACGCACCAGTTCGATGGTTTCGACGGCGGTTGCCGATTCGCCGACGATCTCAATATCGCTGTCGTCCCGGAGCAACTGGCGCAATTTCTGGCGCGCCAGAACCTCATCATCTGCGATCACTGCGTGGATCATCACACACCAAACCTTGTGAAGCTTTCAGCTTCGCTTGTTGAAAGTTGAAGTGGGAAGGAAATGGAAACTTGCACGCGTGCGTGATCGGTTTCCTGAATGTCGAACGAGCAGTCGTCGCCGTAGTGGAGGCGCAGGCGGTTTTGGACATTGGTCAAACCGACGCCATGGCCGTCATTCTCTTCGCCACTCTCGCGAATCAGCCCTTTCCCTGTATTGATTACGCTCGCCCGCACGCGTCCGCCTTCGCTTTTGATCTCGATGGTCAGTTCCCCGCCCTTGTCGAGCTTAGACAGGCCATGAACGAATGCATTTTCGATGATGGGCTGCAAAATCATGGCCGGGACCAATGCGTCGTGCAACTCAGGATCGACCGAAAGGCTGCGTACGATGCGGCCGATGTATCTCCTGTCTTGCATGGCCAGGTAGGTTTCAACGAAATCGATCTCTTCATGGAGCGGAATGAGCTGCATATCTCTGCGTTCAAGCGTCATACGCAGCAGGCTGCTCATTTGTTCAAGCATGGAGTCGGCAGCCTCAATATCGGTGCGCATCAGGCTGGAGATGCTGTTCATCGTGTTGAACAGAAAATGCGGGTTTAACTGCATGCGCAAGGCCGCGATTTGGGCGTGAGCCAACTGGGCTTCAAGCCGCGCTGCGACGGTTTCTTTCTCACGGAGCTGCTGATAGTAACCATAGCCGCGGAAGAACAAGAACGCGGACCAGAAGATGGCCATGCTTTCCATCAGATCCGACCTGAAATTGAAGAGTGCGCGGTCCCAGTAGGGCATGGGCTTGTGATCGAGCGGAATATTGGGGAAGAAGATGACCCATATCATCTCCTGAAGAAGGCAGGTAACCAGGCTAACGGGAATCCCGATGGCGAGGATGCGAGGGATGCCTGCCTTTTGGACGTAGGGGCCGAAGAGCCGCCAGAGCAGCCAGCAGATGATTCCCCACATAAAATACTGCGTGCCCCAGGACGTGAAGACAATGAGAGGCCCGATGCGATACCCGGAGCGATGGAGATTCAACCACTCCTGCAAGGCAAACAAGAGCCCGAGCGACGTGAAAGCGCACACGAAGACAACCGGGTGCATCAGGATGGGATGGCGAAAGGGCCTGTCCGCTCCGCTACGCACATGCAGGTGATCTCCGGTAGTTCCTGCTTTAAGCACGTGCCTGCTCCTTGCATGGGCAATGCGCAGATTGCCGGTCGTTCATTTGCTGCTCCGTTCGTCGGCTCCGCAAAAAAATGCAGGGAAATGGAGGCAGGCCGCGCGCATGCGAATCACAGGAAGAGTGCTACCGGGCAATGCGGCCGGTTGCACGTGTTACGCAGATGCGCCTACGGCAGTTCCTGAAGTTCGGCAGCGCCGCCCGCCAAATGATGATTCGAGCGACTGTAGAGGAGCAATGACCCCGGGGAAGGCGTTGACCGGCTCTTGTTATGGTTCAGCGGCTTCGCTGCTGCTCAGTTCACACGGGAAGTGAGCAGCTGCGCGGCGTGTGTGCCGAGGTCAGGGGCAACCACGGCAAACGACGGGAAGCCGGGCCAGTTTCCACCCTCTTTATTGACGAATTCGAGAACGAAATGGTGCTGGCTATACCACTGATTCGCCTCAAAATCGACAGCCGGAGCCCTGCCTGGAGGTAGTTTGGCTGAAAGCAGGCGCAGATCGTTGGCGACGAGTTGGGTGGCGTCTGCGCCACCCTGCAGCGTGGCGACGCGGAAGTGGTAATAGGCGGCTTCGTTATCGGCCGCTACGCCACTGCCGTCGCGGGACATGATGCCAAGCAGGACCGAAGATTTCCAGTTACCGGCAGCTGCCGCGTCGTTCAACACGCCAAGAGCTTCGCCAGGAAACTGCGCGAGACTGGGGTTGCGAACCAGGAGCAGACCCAGTGAGTGCTTGGCAGGAACGTAACCGGCAGCGGCCGAGAGGCGAAGGAGCTTTGCGGCTGCGGGCAGATTCTGCTTGCCTGAGCCGGCCTTCATCAGCATGGTGCCCAAATCGAATTCAGCAATGGGATCGTGCAGGCTTGCGCCCTTGCGATACCACTGTTCGGCTTTTGACTTGTCTTGCGGGACGGCATATCCAAAGGCATAGAAGTCGCCAAGATAGCAGGCTGCCAAGCCGCTGCCGCGCGTTGCGGCTTCATGGATCAGACTGAACGCGAGCTGCTCGTTTTTTGGAACGCCGATTCCCCAAAGGTATGTAACACCGAGATTCACCTTGGCGAGAAGCGATCCGCCTGAAGACGCAAGCTGATACCAGTTCGCTGCACGCTCAGGATTTTTTTCGACGCCTATGCCGGTCTCGTAAAAGTAGCCCATAGCAACCTGAGCTCTGGGATCGCCGGCGTGGGCCGCCTTCTCATACCAGAATGCCGCCATCTTCGCGTCTTGTTGCACGCCGTTGCCGGCCATGTAATCGTCGGCCAGCCTGAGTTGCTCCGCAATGGAACGCGGCGCGGGCGCTACGCGGATGGAAGGCACGTCCGCACCGCCTTCCGGGTTAGCGCAAATTTTTGTCGGCAGAGTAATCAGAACGCAACATGCCGCAGCGGAGAGGACGAGGGCACGATGATGACGGCTTAGCGTGGGCATCATAGAGGGTCTCCATGAGTTGTTCGTGGTGCAGGGGAACGCTGTGGAGCGAACGCCGCAAAACACGGCCGATATGCTCCTGACGCCAATTATGCCCAAAGGTCATTTCATTTGAGTGATTTACAAAAGAGACCCGCAGTGCGAGCCGGTCCTCATAAAGCGATCCTGTAGCGCTCGGTCACATCGCGGATGCCATTGGTCACAAAAACTGGAATCTTCACACGAGCCCGAAAACTGGGCAGCTGTGACGCGCCGGAATGCGACCTATGCTTGGGGCGCGGAACCCGACGCGGACGCAAGCGAAACTCGCAGGACCGAGACAAAGGCCCTGCGAGAAGTCTGCGAACAGCTAGAACAGAACCTTGGCTCCAAGGATGAAGAAACGATTGCCGGAGCTGTTGCCCGGAGCGCTGGTCCCAGAGAAATTGAACATGTTGCTGGTGAAAGCGCTGGAGGCGACATCCGGGACGCCGGGCCCGAGATACATCTGATTGAGCACGTTGTAGCCGGCGAGCGAAAGCTGCAACGACACGCCTTCGGCGATCTTCGTCGTCTTGGTGATGGTGGCGTCAAACTCGCTGAAGGGCTGACCGCGCAGCGTGCTCCGGCCTGAGCCTGGATATGGATTGTTCACGGCCAGCGCGTAGGCCTGGTTGTTGATGATCCAGTGGGTCGTGGCTGGATCGACGGGCGTGCCTGGACTGTAGACACCTGTGGGATAGACAGACGTGTCTCCGTCGAAACCATCGCTGCCGTAGACGACATATTGCGGCGTGCCTGGCAGTGGATTTCCGGTCTCAGGGTCCTGGCCTCCGGTGTAGGGATTCAGATAGGCAACGGTGTTGATAGGCGCTTTCTTGTTCGACATCGCGAGCCGGCAGGTGTCTAGATGAGAGCCCACGGACGAGCTGTTGAATGCACCGTCGCAAAAGCTGGTATCGCCGTTGTTAGGATCGATATCGAGCGGTTGGTAGGGAGTGTAGGGTTCGCCGCTGGTGTAGCGATAGACACCGCTGAGCAAAAAGCCATCTGTCACGCGAGAGAGAAGGCTGCCGTGGCGGGTGAGGCCGGGAATGGCGTAGGTGAATTGCAATCCCACGACGTTGGTGTAGTCGTTGCCGCTGAGGCCGCGCTCGGCGGAGTTGGTGTTGAGGGGGTTCTGAGCGTATGCAAGGGTGCTTCCTCCGGCGCCCGTGCTGCGGAATCCGTCAGTGGCGTTGTCTAACGCCTTGCTCCATGTGTAGGAGATGGTGGACGTGAGGCCATGGAAATTCTGTGTATTCAGGTTCAGTTGCAGTCCGTTGTAGTCGGCCCAGCCACCGTTGATGAACTCAGACACGTTGCTAAAATTGCAGTTCAGGCGTCCGTAACCGGCGGCGCTGGCGTTAGAGCAGAGCGAGGACGGCGGGACGATTTTGGGAAACGCCATGGCAACCGGGAGCAGGTAAGGATTGGCGTCGATGGATTGGAAATTGTCAGTGGTTTTGCTGCCGACATATCGTGCTTCTGCCACGACAGCGCCGCCGAACTGATGATCAATACCCAAGGTGTAGGTTTGCACGTAGGGGGTGCGGAACGCGCTGGGGAAGGTAGTCTCGTCATCGAGCCGCGGATCCTGTGTGGGCAGGAAAGGCAGGTTGGCGGCGCGCACATCGGGACTCAAAAGAGAGCCGTTTGAGGGCAGGCACGCTCCGCCACCGCACGGAAATGCGCCGGTATTCACGACCGGAGCGCCCCCGGCCTCGAGAAGGAACATGTTGTAGAACGCGGGATTTGCATTAATGGCGTAGCCCGCGCGCACCACCAGTTTGCGATCGAACTGCGGGTTCCATGCCACGCCGATGCGCGGCTCGAAGTTCTTGTAGTTTTGGTCGGCGGCACCGGCGGTGCGATCGGCCAGCGGCAGTGTTGTGGGCCAGATAGCAGTGCTCGGATTCGACTCGCGAGCCACGGTCTGGTTGTGGATCTGGTTCAGCGCCTGGCTGAAGAACTCCCAACGCAACCCCAGATGCAGAGTGAGAGATGGCGATGCTTTCCAATCATCCTGAAAGTAGGCCGCGAAATCGGGCTCGGTGAACGGGATAACGGGATCTCCGTTTGCGAGGATGCCCTCGCCGGTCTCGATGCCGCCGGGCCCATTCTGCAGCAGGTTGCTGAGGGTGCCGTAACTTAGATTGCCGTTGTAATAGAACAGCCCGACATTGGGCGAATTCTCGTAATCGAATTCGCCGCCAAAGAGCAGTGTCTGCGCACCCCGCGTCCAAGTAGCGTTGTTCTGCACCTGTGTGACCTTAATCGTGCGGCCCTGGGGAAACTCCACGTCGCCGCCGAAGTTGGAGTCGTCGTTGGTACCGTTGAAACTTACTTCGGTCGGGCAGGCGCCGAGCTTCGTTGCCAGACAGTCGGGGAAAGCGCCGCCCTGGAAGAAGACCTTGGAATCCTCAAAGCTATATCGCAGTTGATCGACGAGATTGGTTGAGAAGGCGTGGGACCAGTCGGCGCCAACCGAGTGGGTTGTCGAGGGGACATCGACCCAGTCTCCCGCGGCGGTTCCGGAATTGCCGGGGATGCCCGTGTAAAGCTGTGGCTGATAAAAGTAACGGACGAACATGTGGTCCTTGGAAGTGGGCTGCCAATCGAGGCGGCCCAGCTCTTCCTGATCGTTCGCGATGCTGACGATGTTCCGCGAAACACCGGCGACTTCAATCGTCGCCATCTTGCCACCAGGGCCCGTGACGGCTTCAGTCGAAATGGAATTCGCAATGGGCTGCGGATTACCCTGGGCGATTGAAAAGGGGCCGAAGTTGGCCAGTGCGGCGACTCCAGGGTTGCCGGGAAATGCTGCTTCCAATTGCTTAAGGCCGGTTGGATCGGGCGTAACAAAGGGCAGAGATTCCGCCGGCGTGGCTCCGGCGCGAATCGGATCCCAGTAGGTGCTGCCGAAGAAGAAGAGCCTGTTTTTCAGAATGGGTCCACCGAACGATCCGCCGTAGCGATTCTCAACGTAGCGTGGCAGGTCCGGTGCTAAGCAGCCGGTGGATGGACTGACGCCAGGAGGGCAGTAACCGAACTGGGGAGACTTTTCGTAGTTGGCCATGGAGCTGAGGAATTGGCCCTGGTAATACTCGAATCCCGATCCATGAAATGTGTTGGTGCCCGATTTTGTGATGTAGTTAACCACTGCGCCGGCATTGCGGCCATACTGCGCGCTGTAGTCGTTCGTGATGACTTGAATTTCTTCAATCGCATCCTGATTGCTGAAGAAGGAATCGGGGCCGCCGATCGAGTTGTCGTTGTTATCCTGGCCGTCGATTTCAAAGTTGTTGAATCGCCCGCTTTGGCCATTGACCGAGAAGTTGTCGCCATTCTGATTGGAAAAGTCGTCTCCGTAGGTGCGGCCGCCCGTGCTTACCACTCCGGGGATTACTTCGGCGATGGTATCGAACCCATTGTTGAGCGGAAGATTGCGAATCGACTCGCTCGCGAATGTTGTTGTTACTTGCGAATCGACGGTCTCCAGCAGTGCAGCCGCGGAGCCATTCACTTCGACCTGCTCGGCGGTACCGATGCGCAAGGTTACCTGATTCAGGTTCGTGGTGGCACCAGCCTGCACGACAACGTTATTGACGGTCTCGGCTGAAAAGCCCTGGGCGGTGATGATGAGCTTGTATGTCCCAACGGGCACGGTCAGGAACTTAAAAGCGCCTTCTCCGGACGAACTCGTGGTGAGCACCAGGCCGCTGGAATCGCTCTTAAGCTGCAGCTGAGCGCCGACCACGACCGCGGAAGATGGATCAGCAACGGTCCCCTGCACCGTCCCGGTGGTAATGCCCTGACCGAAAACAATTGCAGTGAGAGCCATGATCGACCAGCCAACAACCATCTTTTTTAGAATGCTCACGTTTGTGCCTCCTCAAGGTTATGGCTCGCATAATTGCGCAGTTCAACTCAGCAATGGCGTGCACGACCTGAAAAACGAGCGCGGTAGGCTGGGGAATTCCCTCGGGAGCTCCTGCCGGCGAGCCTTGCGCTGCACGCGGCGTTCCTATTCGCAAGATTCGGCGGAGAATGTGATGAGGGGTTAAGAATGGGGGATGAACGGGGATCGAGTACAAGCGAGTGCCGCATCAACGAGCGGCTGAGGCCGAAAAACTCGCAATCAGCGTAGCCGTCGCCACTTGTCGCTATTGCATTTTGGAGTTGGTGATGAAATGCATTTCTATGGGGACAAAGAGGTTGCCCGGTTGGTCAACTGCATGGCGGCGGCGCGGATTCATCCGTCGAGGACACGCTCGGCTATGAAACCCCATAGGATTCATTGTCCCATTCCGCGATCCACGGAATGATCACCCTCGTCTATTGACCCACTTCATAGCGCACTACCGCCAGCGCGGTTTCGTAAGCATAACGCGCGTTAGTGTTGTCGATTTGGGCCTGTGTCTGGTTCAGCTGCGCCTGGCTGATCTCAACGATGCCGCTTAACCCGATTTTGTATCGCGCCGAAGCCAGGTCAAGCGCCAAATTTGCCTGATCGAGCAACTGCTTCGTAACGGCGATCCGCTGATACGCCGTTTGCGCGTTCAGCACTGCGGTGCGCACATCGCGCGCGATTGTATCGCGCAAATTGCGCACGTCCTCCTGCGCGGCTTGCGCTCGCAGTTTCGCATCTTTCGCGTCCGCATTGAACAGAAACCCATTGAAAACCGGGATGCTCAGATTGGCTCCTGCGGCGCCGTACCAGGATGACGCGATCTGGTCGGCGCGGACCGGCGTTCCGCCCACCCCAGCCATTGCCGAAAGCGTCGGCAGCCAAAGATCGCGCTCCGCGGTGCTAAATTGGCGCGCAGCCAGGGAGTTATCGTTCATCGCCGCCAGGTCAGGACGCGCACCAAATGCGACACTGACCAGCGCCTCAGGATCGGTCGGTGCCGGAGGCGGGTTGCCGCTCGTTTCATCCACGAGCGTGTATTCCTGATCCTGCTCGCTGCCGAGCACGTCATTCAGTGCGGCCATCGCTGCTTGCGCGTTATTCTGCGCGTCAAGCAGCAACTCCTTGGCCTGCGACGACTGGACATCGGCGAAGCTCAAATCGAGATCTGAGCGTATCTTCGCTTTTGTCAAAGCGCCCACCTGGTCGGCGGTAGCTTGCCGCTCGTTCAGAGTTTGCTCGGCGACTTTGAGCACAGCCTGCGCGGTGAGTGCCTGATAGAAGGCTTGATCCACCGTGAGCGTAATGTCGAGTTCTGTGGCCCGCGCGCTCTCCAATTGCGCCTTGGCCCTGGATTCTGCGCTCAGGACGAGATTGTGTGTGCGGCCGAAGTCTGTGATGAGCTGGCTCACGGTCAACCCACCCGCTGCGCGATTGTAGATGCTTGGATTATTCAGCAGACCTGCCGTAATCCTGCTGTTCTCATGTGCGTCGACTGCGGTCAAATTGCCGGTAGCCATCGGCATCTCTGCCGAACGAACTTCGCGCGTAACCTGAGCCTGCGCCAACGCGATCAGGCGCGCCACGCTGATGTTGGGATTGTTGCGAATTGCCATCTGCTCCGCTTGCGCAATCGTCAGCGTGGGTCCCGTCGGCTGCGCGGGCGATTGTCCCTCGGCTGGCATCTGCGAATCTACAGCCGTTTTCGGTGTGGACAACGGTGCCAGGCTCGTCGCCACTTGGACCGATGGCGCATTAGGAAGCGATGATGTTTGCCCGGGAACTACCGCTGGCATCGCGGCCAGAAACGTAGCGCATGTGGCGAACTGAAGGGCGCGCTTAAACAGCTTCATGTTCTGCTCCCTCCGCAGCGGTTTGGTCGGTGCCTCGCCCATGGATCACGAGATAAACGGCCGGCACCAGAAAAACAGTCACGACGACTGAGACGGCAAGCCCGCCGATAATCGCGCGAGCCAGCGGCGCATACTGTTCGCTGCCCGCTTCCAGGCCCAGCGCCAGCGGAATCATCCCCAGCAGCGTGGCCAACGACGTCATCAAGATCGGCCGCAATCGAACGCGGCATGCAGTCACCGTCGCCTGCAGCAGCGACTCGCCCTCACTGTGTAGTATCCCGGCGAATTCCACGATCAGAATGCTGTTCGACACCACAATGCCGGTCATCATGATTACGCCCATCAACGACATGATGTTCAGCGTGCTTCCAGTAAGAAGAAGAATCAAGGCCACTCCGACTAAGCCTGGCGGAATTGCCATCAGGATAATGAAGGGATCGACAAACGACTTGAATTGCGCCATCAGGATCAGATAAACCAGCAGCACCGCGATAATCAGCCCGAAGCTGAAATCGTGAAATGCCTCGTTCATGCTGACCACAGCTCCACGCATATCGATGACCGTATTGCGATCGTGCTTCGTGTTTGCCAAAAGGCGGTTGATCCGCGCCCCCACATTTTGCAACGCCTCCGTCCTGGTCGAAACGAAAATGTCGATCACACGACGGATCTGGTAGTGGTCGACCTCCGTGGGCGTGTTGATCTGCGAAATATCGGCAACTTCGCCCAATGGCACGTAGCCCGAGCCGCCATCGCCGTCCCCTTGTGCCGATAGTTTAGGGTCGGCTGCTCCACCCTCTTCCATCGGCGTGTATCCGGTCGGCTTCACGCCACGTAAAGGAATGTTCTTCATGTCTTCGAGCGACATGTTGTCGATCCAGCGGTTGGCGTATTGCACCGTGACCATGTAGTTGTTGCCGGTGTGCGGATCGATCCAGTAGCTCGGCGCTACCATTCCGTCTGAGGTCAGCGCGGTAATCACATCATCGACAACCTCCCTCGTCGATAATCCGACGAGACTCGCGCGCTCGCGGTCGATATTCAACGCCAAGCCCGGGTAGTTCACGCTTTGCGGAATATACACACTGCTCACGTTGGGAATGGCCTGAATCTTCGCGGCCAGTTGGCTTGCCATGTCGTAGGCCTGGTCCATGTTGTTTGATTTGATCTGAATGTCGATCGGCGCCGGAAGCCCCTGGTTGATTACGCCATCAACCAACCCGCCCGCCTGAAAATAGGTGGAGAGCTCGGGCATCTGCCGCGAAAGTTCCGCACGCACGCGGCGCATGTATTCATAACTCCCGATGCTGTGGTCCTCTTTCAGGCTGGTCTGCACGAAGGCGGTGTCCATCGAGGCATTGGTGGTGTAGATCGCCGAAAGGTCCGGATAGACGCCGATATTTGAAACGATCATTCCCAGATCCTTCGGTTTCACCACGCTGCGAATCACGTTTTCCACTTTCGCAATGTAGTCGTTGCTGACCTCAAGCCTCGTCCCCGTAGGCATTCGCACATCGATAATGAATTGACCCGGATCGGTGCGGGGAAAATATGCGCGCCCGAGAAAAGGAAAGCTCACCGCGAGAATCAGCGCCAACCCGCCAAGCATCGCAGCAGAAGCGAATCCCGGCCTGCGCAGCACCCTGTAGGCGAGCGTTTCATACCAATTCAGAAGCCGCTGAAAGTAATTGTTGAAGCGGACTAGAAAGCGCCGGAAAAACTTCGGTTTGCTTCCCTCGACCGCATCCACATCGCCTTCGTTGGTTCTGCCCTCCGGATCCTGGCGCACAAACTTCGCGCAGAAAAGCGGCACCACGGTCATGGCGAAAAAGTAAGATGCAAAAATCGAAAGCGCTACTCCGAGTGCGAGCGGAGTGAAGATGTACTTGCTCACTCCGGTAAATCCGGTCACCGGAAAGAAGACGATCGCTGTTGTAAACGTTGCGGCCAGCACCGCCATGGATACTTCGTGGCCGCCCTCCTCCGATGCCTGATACGGCGACTTGCCTAATTCCATGTGGCGGAAAATATTCTCGAGCACAATCACACCGTTATCGATAAGACGCGAGAAGACCAGCGCCAGCCCGCCCAGGATCATGGTGTTGATGGAGCCGCCCATGAAGTTGACGATGAGCAGGCAGACCAGCATGGAAAGCGGGACAGCGAGCAGTACCGCGACTGTAGCGCGCGGGCTGCCAAGGAAAATGAGAATCATCACGCCCGTCATCACCAGGCCGATGACGGCCTCGCGTGTGACGTTGGCAATGGCAAGCTTGACAAAGACGGACTGATCGAAGACCACTGCTGTCTTCAGGCTCTCTGGTATATCGACGAGCTTCTTGATCGCGGCCTTGATGCCGTCGACAATTTCAATCGTGTTGCTGTCGCCGCCCTGCTTGAAGATCGGCACATACACTGAGCGTTGGCCATCGATGCGCACAATGTTGTATTGCAGCGCTCCGGAATCGACCGCCTTGCCAATGTCGCCAACCAGAACCGAAGAATTGCCCACCGATTTCAGCGGCATATCGTTCATCGCGTTTGCATCGGGAAACTGGCTATTGGCATAAATGTTGAAATCCTTTGAGCCGATGCGCACATCGCCCGCCGGAAGAATCAGGTTGGAGTTGTTAACCGCGCTCACGACGTCGTTCAGGCTCAGGTTGCGCGCTTCAAGCTTCAGCGGATCGACGTAGATCTGAATCTGGCGATAAGTTCCTCCATAAGGCTGCGGAACCGAAGCTCCCTGCACGTTCGAAATCTGATTGCGCACCTCAAATTGCGCCAGGTCTTTCAGCCTGGTCTCGTTCAGTCCCTCGCCCTTCAATGTCACCAGGCAAACGGGCTGCGTTGAAGCTGTCATACCCAGCACCACCGGAGGCAACGTGCCCGGCGGCAGCCTGCGCAAATCAGCCATCGCCAGATTCGAAATATTGCTCAATGCCGCGTTGGGATCGGTACCCGGCTTGAAATAAATCTTGATCAGGCTCACACCCGTCAACGAGCGCGATTCGCTGTGATCCACATTCGCGGCCAGCGTGAAGAACCGTTCGAAGGTATTGGTGATATCGGCTTCGATCTGCTCCGGCGGCATGCCGTTGTAAAACGTTGCCACCACCACCACCGGCATATCGATTGGCGGAAACAGGTCCACCGGCATACGCGCGACGGTAACAGTGCCGATCAGCAACACGATCAGGCAAAGCATGAGAATGAAAAACGGAAAGCGCAGGGCAAACTTCGGCATTATTGGCCTCCTCCGTTTGCTCCGGATTTCAGGTCGATCATTCCCCCGGATTCGTGCACGGTTTCAGAGGCGGGCGTCGATGCTATGGCCGGGCTCACCTCCTCGTCCTCGTGATATTTTTCCTGGCCTCCAACCAGGACCCGATCGCCAGGCCCGACTCCGCTGACTATCTGCGCGAGCTTCGTCCCCTCCAGGCCTACTTGAACAACACGAATGTGCACATGGTTGTTCGCGCCGAGCACGTATACCGTCTGCTGCCCCTGCGCATTCAGCACCAGAGCTTCAACGGGAATGGTCACAGCATCGCTAACGCTCGCAAGTCGCAGCGCGGTGTTCGCGTACATGCCGGGCGCAATGGAGAGATCCTTATTCTCCACGTCCACCTCCGTCTCCATCGTCCTGGTCTCAAAACTCACATTGCGCGTAAAGCGGACGATCTTGCCGGTCAAGGAGCGATTGATGGCATCGACGCGAACCTGCAGCTCATCGCCTTCGTGAACAAACTTAATGTCGTCTTCGGGGACGGGGATGCGGAGGCGAAGAAGACTGCTCTGTGAGAGACGTACGATCGGCAGCGTCTGGTCGTTTGAATTTGTCCCGCCCTGAATAAGAGCTCCGGTATCTGCGTAGCGCCAAATCACCACGCCGGCAATGGGCGCGGTTACAGTTGTGTAGTCTTCGAGCGCCTGCACTCGCTCGTTGTCCGATCGTGCAGCTTCAGCGTGCTGCTGTGCCGCGGCCAGCGCTGCCTTGGCCGCATCCACCTGAGCCTGCGAGTTCAGATCCTTGGCTTGTGCGTCGTCCAATTCCTGTTGCGCAATCAAGCCGGGCCGTGTCGCCGCCGCTTGCTGCAGGCGTACCGATTGCGCATGCAGCGCATAGTTCAATGCTTCGGCGCTTTTTACCTCATGCTGCGCCCGCGCAATCTCTTCCTGGCTTTGCTTCAGTTGGAAAACCGTCCCCTGTAATTGAGCTCGCAGCTCCGGTACCTCAAGGACAGCTAGCGTCTCGCCCTGGTGCACAATATCACCGATGTCAACATTGATCCGCTTCATATAGCCGCTCACCTTGGGATGTACATCCACCACCTGGTAGGGCTGAAACTGTCCGGCTAGCGTAAGCACACGCGAGATGTTGCCGCGCTGCGCCACGGCGACCCGCGCCGATGGAATTGTGGCGGCGCTGGCTTCACTGTCCACCCCGCCGGAATGGCACGAACTGATGCCGATGGCTGCGCACGCTGCCGCAGTCAATAAGAGAATAGGTTTGTACATTTCTAACTCACTCCTGATTCCGAACACCGCTTACTACCCCGGTGCTGAAATGAAATGGGAACTGAGCAAATGATGGGCACCTGGCGTCCGATTAGACGCCGCCCGGGAAATCCGAGTTGATCACGCTTCGTTACCCGGATGTGTTTCGTCCCTGTAAGCTGCAACGGACCCTTCGCTGTCGCATCCTTCATCGGCTCACTATAGGCAGAGCCATCTTGCGCCGCTGATTGCATGGGGGAGGGCCGGGGAAGCAACGCTCGATGAAAGCGATGTTAGAAGATCGGCGGAGGGCGAAAGAGATTCGAGAACGAAAGACCTTCTGGGGAAAGTTCCACCGGTAGGCCTGGAGGGACCGCTCCGCGCGCGTGCATTGGTACGCACAGAATCAGCAAGACGATAATTGGCGGTAAAAGAAAGAATGTTGCGCCGGGGTGCGCCGGGTCGGGCGCGGGCACACCATGCTCAACCACCTCAGGTGAGGTCACAGGCTGTGCCTTCGCAGCGCGAACAATGCCGCCGAAACCGGTGGCCGGGCCGTACCAGGCTGTCTTGGCTTCGATAGCAAATAGAAACGCCAGCAGACTGAGCCCTAATGCAAGCGGTGTGCGCCGAAAGGAGTGGGAAGCGGCGAACCAACCCAACATGATGGCAGTTTATCATGTACGCCTGATCCCAACTTCTCGTTGGGTATCTTCAAGATCTCGGCTCGAATTCGGTCCGCCAACGTCCAAATTGCAGATTCGCTTGGTCTCTGCCTAACGTGAACCATTGCGGAATCGAGCGCTGCTCACCGGTTACGTACCTCTCCCGTGGGCAGGAAGGACAGCCCATCGATCGCCGCCCCGGACGCTAACACCTCCCGCATCTTTTCCGGATCGGCGCCTGCGCGTGCGACTGCCGCACGCAACAAGCGCAATCCATCAGCCGGCGCGCTCCCCAAAGGCAGCCGGAAAATCCAGGGAATATCCGCCGACGTCAGCGTGCGATCGCTGCTGAGTGCCACAACCGGAACAAAACATTTCAATGCCAGCTGCTCCGCAAGATGACTGGCGTCCCGATCCAGCGCAATAATCGCCAATGCGTGCTCGTCCATCAGAGCGTGAACTAATTGCGTCGTAGCGGCGCCCCAGTTTTGTGCGCTGTCCACCGGCACAATTTCCCACGGCTGCGCTCCGGGAGCGCCGTCGTGCATTGCCGTCAACTGTTGGAGCGAACTGGAAATCGCTCGCGCATTCGGCCCGAACAAAACCACGCGCACCGGCCCCGGCGCCGCACCCGCAGATCGCGGGCCGGCAAAGCCTACTCCGTCCTCACCCACGCGCGCGTAGGGCTCTTCCGAAACAGACGAAGTTCCACCCGCGTCAGAACGATGTTGCGTCTCCGCCCGCCTTTCCATCGTGGCAAGTCGGTAGGTCACTGTGCCATCCCGCACCGTTCCCAAATACATCGGCGCAACGTTCTTCTGGTTTGGATCGAAGACCATGTGCCCGGTCACACCGTCATACTCTTCAATGTTCGCCAGCGCGTCATGGATCCGTGCGCGATTTAATCCTGCCTTGCAAATGGAGTCGAGAAGCACATTCATCGCGTCATTGGCCAGCGAAGCAAACTGCTCAGGAGGTTCGTGGAATCGCGTCTCGAATCGGCGATTGAATTCAACCCAGCGCGCATTCGTGCGCGTCGGGTCGTAGGGGAAAACGGCTTCAAATCCTTCGGCGGCAGTCCCTGCCTGAGCCAGCAACTCAGGCCCCAGCGTGCGATAGGAACCGAAGACTCGCTGCTTCATGCCCATGGCGCGCATTTGCTTCAGAATACTTGCCGCCTCAGCTTCGTCCGCCCAAAGCACAATCCCATCCACGCGCGAGTCGCGAATGATCTCGAGTTCGTGCGAAAAATCCGTGTCGCCCGGCAAGAATTTCTGTTCAATGACCACCGGGTGACCTAGCCGCACTGAAGCGTTTCTGAATTTTGGAACTCCCATGCGGCCGTATCGGTTATTCACTCTGAGCAGCGCAATTCGCTTCAGGCCGACCTCATCATAGATGTGACGTGCCAGCGTGTACGCCTGCACGCGATCGTCTTGCAGGTCGGTGAAGTACCAGGGAATATACGTCTCCGGAATCGTGGGGTCCGTTGACGCCGAATTAACGATAGGAATCTCCGCTTTCAGAGCGACGCGCAGGATGATATGAGTCGATTCCGAGCTGATCGAACCGAAGATTGCCCAATCCTGCTCGTCGTAAATCATTTTCACGGCTTCGTCCGCGGCTGAGCCCCAGATCGCCGAATCGGTCGGGCGAGTCGCTCCGTAAACGGCACTCCCCTGCCAGTTGTTGTAATCGTTATGGACCATCAGCTTGAATGGCTTGCCGCCATATCCGCCGCGCGCATTCGCCTCCTCTATCGCCAATTGCGCCCCATGCAGCATGCGTTCTCCATCAGTCGCGTCGGGGCTGGGCTCCACTGGGCCCAGGAATCCAATCCTAACCTCGGTAATATTTGTGGGATCAGGAATGTCGCGCCCTGCTCCTGTGTAGATGTTGGGCTCAAGATAATTCTCGAAATAAGGCGCTTCAAATTTGGCATAAGGCCGTAAATCCCGCGGCTCGCCCGCGTAGGGTTTCTCGGTCCGATCGCGCGGCGGCGCCGGCGGATGCTTGCCGCACTCGCACACTTGGACGCTCTGCGCAACAAGGGACATTGCTATTCCCAAAGCCAGCGTGCAAACGCCAATATGCGCGAATCGGTAGCACATTCCCTACTCCTTGGTCTGGTCGGTCTTTTCCGTGCGGAACATCGCAATCGCTTCGATCTCAACAAGCAGTTCCGGCCGGCACAAGATCGCCTGGATTCCCGTAGACGCAGGCAGTGGATCCAGGCCCTGCTCTTTGAAGAACGCTGTCCGCTCCTCGTTGAATGCTTCATAATCGCGCTCGATGTCGCGCAGATAGCAGCTCGTTCGTACGATGTCGTGCCAGGTGCATCCCTCGCTCGCGAGCAAACCCGTAATGTTGGCAAGCGTGCGCCGCATCTGCGCGCGAAAGTCGCCGATATGAACACTGTTGCCGTGCTCGTCAATCGATGCTGTGCCCGAAATGAGCAAAATCGTCAAGCCGTTCAGGTCGATTCTCATTCCACGCGAGAACGAACTCGGCTTGGCATATGCGTGTGCTTCGTTCAGCACTCCAGGATTGGTGATTGCACTCTTCTTCACTGACGAGTGCGCGATGGTCTCCAGAATTTCAGCAAATGCATTCATCGTCTGAGTTCCTTTCTATCGTTGGAAGATTCCGTGGCTTAAACCATTGGCAGTGGCAACCCATATGTCGTCGCCCTGAAAGTCGATGCCAAGAATGTAGTTGTGTGCAGGTCCGGTGCTCACGGGCACCTCGGTAACTTTTCCTTTCGCGTCCCGCACCGTCATCTCCGGTATGTGCGTGCGAAGCGAACGCGTGTATACAGCCCAGTTGGCGCCGTCGTAATACGCCAGCCCTTTGTCTGTGCAGAACCAGGCGTGAGTCGCGTCCACGCCCTTTACGAAATTTGTGAAGTTTGAAGGCAGCCCACTGTCTTTGGTTAGAAAATTGTGCCAGTAGCGGCCATCGTATCGGCTGTCACCAAAGTAGGTCGATGCCCACACGATGTTGCCGACATAGCTGACCGAAGAAACAATATCGTGAATCAGGCCCTGATCCTTGAAGAGCACAAGTTCGGTTTCCCCGTCGGGATCGTCGTAAAGATCCCAGCGACCTGATTTCTGGTCGTATTCAATCAGCCCGCTGCCCCAAACGGCGAAATAGACTTTCGTTGCAGTAGCCGAAACCCCGTAAACCCAAATCTCGCGCATCGGCGTGTTGCGTTCGTTGTAGAGCGACCATTCTCCACTCGTCAGGTTCAGCCTGCACGCTCCAGCCGCGGTCGCGACCCACACGTTTTCGCCTTCTACGGCAACACCGTAGACCACGTCGTTGCTCAATCCCGAGTTCAGCTGTGTGTAGCTGACGATCCTTCCGCTGGAAATCCGGCTAAGCCCACCCATGGTTCCGGCCCACACGTCGCCCGTGCGCTTATCCAGCGCCAAGGAGAGCACAGCGCGATGCGCCAACCCGTCCTTTGTCGAATAGGTCTGCCACTTACCCGCTTCATACAGTCCCAGCCCATTGTCCGTTCCCGCCCAGATCCTGTCGCCATCTACCAGCACCGCGTAAACGTGGTTGTCGGGCAGGCCGTCTGCGACAGTGAAGTTCTCAAACCGGAAACGCGGCATGTGTGGAATGCTCGATACTGCTGCAGGCACGAGATGCTCGCTCTGCCGAGCCTGTCCCACTCCTTCCCGCGCGGCCATCGGCAGAACCGCAATCAGCGCCAGTCCAATCCACGTCTTGTTCGCGAATCTTCTCATCGCGTCCTCAGGTATTCGATCAAGTCGTTCAATTCATCTTTGGTCAGGTCGTTGGTCCTGCCATGCTTGTCGTTCGGGTTGTAGATGGTCCATATTTCTTCCAGCGTCGACGCCGAGCCGTCGTGCAAAAAGGGTCCCGTCATCGCAATGTTGGTCAGTTGCGGCGTCTTAAAGTTCCCGGTGGTATCGGTGGCCTTACGCGTCCCTACGTCGAACAGCTTTCGGTCGGTTCCCTGTGGCCCGCTGTGACAAAAGGAGCAGCGGTTTTCAAGCAGAATCGGCGTGCCGAAGTTGTCGACCGTGCGCTCGAAGATCGCCTCGCCACGCTGCTGTGCCGGCGTGAGTTCCTCGCTCAGAGGGCGCCACCGATTGGGCCGCGCTGGAAGACTGCGAATATAGAGAACCAGATCGGCCAATTGTATGTCGCTGTAGTTTTCCGAGCGCCAGAAGTATTTTTCCGTGCGCGGGCCGCACTCCGTGGGCAAGTTCGGGTTGCCGCCGTTCCATTTGTAGGGCGCGATGTCCTTGATGTCCTCGAGCATTTTGTTGTCTACGATGTCTATGCCGAATCCGTCTGGCTCCAGATCCCATTGCAGCCCATCGAATGTCGAATCGATGTGACAGCTGGAGCAGCTGATCTGGCCTTGAAACGAATAGCGCGCCGAATAGAATGTCTGCTCGCCTTTGCGTAGCGCGCTGATGTTCTTTGGCCCGTCGAGAGCAACCGTCGTCTCCACTCGCAGCGTCTTCGTATCGATGACGCTCAAGGTGTCATCAAGCCTGTTGGCGATGAACAGCTTGCTCCCATCGTGGTCCAGAACAAGCCCGCGCGGATTGTGACCTACCGGAATGCGCGCGATCACATAATTCCGGCTGGCCGAAAGGTCCTGCGCAAACGACCCTGAGGCTGGGCGCGGCCGCGTTCGAATAAAGCGCAACAGGCGCGAAACGTCGATCGCCAGCACGCTCTCTGAGCCGCCAAGCGTCACATAAATGCGCTTCCCGTCAGGCGCAATGGCAACTCCGAAAGGTTGCGAGGAGTATCGATCGAGTTCATCCAGGGGGATCTCCACCGGCTCACCCACAGCTGCGCCGAACAACGTAAGTGTGTACGCGAGCGCGCCGCCGTGTTCCAGATGCGCCAGAGGAATCATGTTCTTCGGATGGAACTCCGCAACCACCCCGAGCCGGCCATCGGCGGACATAGCCACGTGGAAGACGCCCGCGATTGAATGCAAGGGAATCCGCTTGACCACTTCGGCTTTCTGCGCATCGACGACCGTGATCTCCGACTCCGGCGGCATGCGATTTTCGAGTCCCGTCCGCACCGCAGGAACATTCGGATAAATATGAGTGGCGAAAATCATCCGTCCATCCGGCGAGAGCGTAAGGTAGCTAGCGCCGCGCCCACCCAGCAAGCGCTTCTCCTCCGCGCCGGTCTGCGCGTTCAGAACAGCAATATCGTTTGAAATGCGATTGGCAACAAAGATGTGTTTCGCTGCTGGATCTTCGACCACCGCAGACGGCTCCGCGCCAACCCGCCAAGTGTCCGATACTTCAAGCACGCCCGTATCGATCACCGACACAGTATCATCCCAGGAATTGGCTACGAACATCCGCGTCCCATCGGCCGAAAGCGAGAATCCACGCGGCTGATGGCCGACACGGATGGTTTTGATGGGAGCATAGGTACTCGCATCGAGCACTCTCACCTCGTCGCTTCCGTTGCACAGAACATAGATCCTCGCGCCATCCCGCGAAAACAACAGCTCGAGTGGCGACGCGTAGCTTTGCTCTGTTTCGTTCGCAACCGGCGCCGCATTTACTGTCCGGGCATTCCACAAACCTATAGAGAGCAGCGCGACAGTAAGCGCGCCCATGCCTGCGACCAAATCGAGGCGCCCGCGACAGTCGCTTCCGTTGCGCCTCATCGCGGAGTCCTTTGGCCAGGCTCTTCGACTGTCACCACGCGGTCGACGGGTTGTGCCGCAAGAGCCTGAACAATCCCACTCGGCCAGCGAACGGTGAGTTTATCGATCATGCTTGCCGATCCGAGCCCGAAGTGCAGTCGCGCATCGTTCTGCGAAAGAAACCCCGAGCTTGCTACCCGCTCCGCAGTCCATCTCTTTCCTCCCGCCACCACCTCCACGCGCGCTCCAATTCCATCGCGATTGCTCTTTGTGCCCACGAGCTTTACATCAATCCAATGGCCTGCGCCCGTCGAAACATTCCGCAGCAGCTTTCCTTCTGCGCCGAGGTTCACAACGTATGCATCGACCTTGCCGTCGTTTTCGTAGTCAGCGAAACACGCGCCTCTGGCCACAGTGCGCTCGCTTAACACTGGCCCTGCTTCGCGGGAAACATCTTCAAATCGGCCGTTGCCTAGCCCGCGAAACAGCGTGTGCTCTTGCGGAATCAAATGAATCAGGCCGCCGTGGAACACAAGGATGTCGAGTTGGCCGTCATTATCAAAGTCGTATACGCCAGAACCCCAGCTCACATATTGCGCATCGCTCTGCGAGATTCCGTTGGAAGCGCCCACATCTTCAAAACCGGTCTTTGCGAAATCCGTTTGCGCGGCCGGCGAACTCCCCTCCGCGGTTCCGTCGTTCCGCAGGAAACGGTTATAGCTTCCGTCCGTCACCCAAAGATCCAGAACTCCCCGGCCCTCAAAGTCCACGGCGATCGGCCCCATCGATGAAGTGGCCTCGCCATTTTGTCCGAATGCCGTATTGGTATCATTGGCGATCTCTTCAAACGTCCCATCATGCTTATTGCGAAAAAGAAAATTCTCTGTCCGGTCGTTCGCTACGTAAATGTCGTCCCAACCGTCATTGTCGAAATCCGCTGCAGTCACGCCCATCGTTCGGCCAACATAGGCGCCGATGCCCGATTTCTCCGTCACGTCGGTGAACGTTCCGTCGCAATTGTTGTGGAACAGCATGTTCGTTTCGCCTGCGTAATCAAGCGGACCGGGATAATTATCCGCGGCGTAAAATGCCCGGTACTTCGGATCGAACTTGACGTACCGGCCCACAAAGAGATCGAGGCATCCGTCCTTGTCGTAGTCGAGCCAAGTTGAACTGATAGCCCAACCGCTCACCTTGATGCCTGCCTTCTCCGTCACGTCGGTGAAGTGGCCGCTGCCGTCGTTGTGATAAAGAACCACCTTGCCGTAGCCGGTCACCAGCAGATCTTCGTTGCCATCGTTGTCGTAGTCCGCCGCCGTCACCGCAACCGAATACATGCCCGGATCCAGGCCCGACTGCTTGGTCACATCGGTGAAACGGCCGTTCCCATCGTTGCGATAGAGGTGATTGTGCGGAGGTGGATTGGGCTTCTCCTTCAATGGATACGGGTGCATCGAATCGTCGAGCGGCATTCCGCTCACGACGTAGAGCGATTGCCGGCCGGAGTTGTCGTAGTCAAACCACACGCATCCCGCCCCCGTTCCCTCGAGCAGCGATCCGAGCTTCGCCGATCCGAAGCTATGCGTGAAGTCGATCCCGGATTTCTCCGTGGCATCTTCAAATCGAATATCCGATTGTGGTAGAAGTTTCGGACTCGTCGACGCTGCTTCCGTCGCGGCCGGCGCTGCAAGCGTCGCCGTCTGTACCGAGGCCGGAGGCTGGGCAGGCACCGCTTGCGCCGCTGAATTGACAGCCGTTATCGCCGCCATGCCAAGCGCCGCCAGCCAAACTGAGAATCTCAATTCAGTTTCCATGCGACGCTCCCGCTGCAATCTTCGCGCCGGTCATATCCAGGGGCGCAGTGGTCCGCATCAGCACATCCGGCACTCGATTCTCCGACGCCCGCTCCGGCCCCGCATGGCAACCCACGCAAATCCTCTGCTCACCGCCGCGCGCCCAGAACCATCCATGCTCCTGCCGTAGAACGGCCCCTCTGAAGTCGAGCAGCTCAAATCGGATTGGCTTGTCGCCTGGAACCCTCACGAAGAACGATCCATCTTTTTCAACCGGCGCAGTGCCCAGTGGAACGGCTTGTCCCGCTGCATTTTGCGCCTCAACCCGAACCGCTGCCGGCGCTCTTCGCAAATCTCCATCGCGGCTCACGCGCGCGTCCAGCGTCAGCAAATTCGCATAATTCCACGGGTGCAATCCCGATGGGTGCCGGTTGGGCCGCGAGCGCGGCGCAACTACTACGGGCTCGACCAGATCCTCTCCATCTATCGCCAAAACAGTTTGCATAGTTGCCGCGCCCGGCATCCACATCTTTACCGCAAATCTTGTGGCCGTCGGCGTTCGCACGCTCATCAACCATGCGCCTCCAGCGGTCTCGGCAATCGCTCCTGCGTATTCGCCGCGCGGCGCATTTACTGTTACCTCATGCGCCATCGACGAAGTAAAGCGCGCCAACGATGTGCCGTGCGTGAACACAATGTCTCCCGACGACAATTGGGTGCCGCCCCAGCGCGCGCAGCCATGATCGCAGCGCACGGATTCAACTCCGGATCCATCGGCATAGACCAGATACATCTCTGCTGTCGATCCCTCATTCAGCGGAAAGCCTGCTTCGAACAAAATTCGCCCATCGCGCAGAACGTCCGCCGGAAACGCGCTTGCCCTCGTGTAAGTCAGCGGCACAATTCCCTCGCCCGCCGTCGGATTCAGGAATTTAGGCGCAGGCCGTCCATCGCCGCTGGACTGCAACTGAAAACCCACTGCCGTCCGCTGCGCCCAAACCAATCGCCCGCCAGGCAAATAGAATGGTCGCTCGGCGTCGTTTGTCGTGTTCGTTACCCGGCGCACAGTGCGATCCTTCAAATTCAGTTCCCAGATTTGCCAGGGATCGCCCGCAGACTGCTTTCCTGCAAATAGCACTGTTGAGCCATCGAAGGAGACGTTCGCGTCCGCCGAATCTGCAAAACCTGGTACCAGCGTCTCCCGCTTTCCGTCGTGCACCAGCAAAAGCTTCGCGCCTTCAGGAAACCTCTCCTGCCCGCGCAACTCCGCAAGCGGCTTGTAAACGGCAGCCGCTGTCACGATGAAATCGGGAATCTGCTGTCGGCTTTGTGGCATCGCGCAGGAGGGCGAGAATATCCACGAAGTTGCCGCGACCCCAACCACGGCAACGTGCCACCTCATGCCATCGCCTCAAGAAGGTTTGCATCAGCGGCTTCCCCGCACTGCTTGTGTTCGCACCGCCGGGCTTCGTGTAGGGCAATCCAGGGCTTGAGCTGTGTCATCATCGCACTAAATCCCTCAAAGTCCAGCGACTGTTCACCGTCGCTCAAGGCCTCGTCAGGATTCGGGTGCACTTCGACAAGCAGCCCATCCGCGCCGGCTGCGATTCCGATGCGCGCCAGGTCCGGAACCAATTCGCGCACGCCGGCTGCGTGGCTGGGGTCGGCAATCACAGGGAGATGCGTAACCTGCTTGAGCAGCGCGATGCCCGCCGCGTCGAAAGTGTTACGCAAGGCTGTTTCAAACGTGCGAATGCCGCGCTCGCACAAAATCAGGTTGGGATTGCCGTTGCTCAGTAACACCTGTGCGGAGCGCAGCAAATCGGCAACCGAAGCCATCATTCCCCGCTTCAGAAGGATCGGTCTCCCGGACCTCGCCGCCGCTTCAAGCAGAGAGTAGTTTTCCATGTTTCGCGAGCCGATTTGCAAAAGATCGGCATATTCTGCCACCAGCGGAACGTCGCACTCCGACATCACTTCGGTCACAATTGCTAGACCGGTCTCTTCACGCGCTGCGGCGAGCAATTTCAGGCCCTCGGGCCCGAGTCCCTGAAATGTATAGGGTGAACTGCGTGGCTTGAACGCCCCGCCACGCAAAATGCGCGCTCCCTCGCTGCGCACAAAATGGGCCGTCGCCATGAGCTGGCGCTCAGATTCAACGGAGCACGGACCGGCCATGGTGACGAATCGATCGCCTCCGATCGCCACACCGCCAACCGGCACGACCGTTCGCTTGCGCTGCGTGCCAATCAGAACATCGGGCACATCTGCAAAGCGCTCCTGCCAGCTTTCGCGCACACTCAGCGCTCCATCCGGCCTCCATTTTTCGGGGAAGCGTTAGTGTACCGCTGCAGCAGGAAAACGGCCTCCATCGAAAGGTTGACCTCCGAAGGCTTCCACCAGGCTCCGGCGAGCCCCTAAACCCCTTGCCAGGCCTCATTCATTCTGAGAAACCGCCCGTTGGCCTAGCGCCCGAAACAGGCTTAAGCAAACGCCATCGGCGGCCGGCGGTAGCCGAACGCCGCATCCACGACGGCTGCCACGCCCAGCACCGCTTCATCATCAAAGGGCTGCCCCGCGATCTGCACTCCGATCGGACGCCCTTCAGGCGATGCGCCCACCGGAACCACTGCAGCCGGACAGGCCAGCGCGTTGAACCACTGCGTGAATCGCATTGCATCGAGGTATCCAACACTTTTGCCATCGATGCTCCATGCGCGCTCCCCATGGCGAAACGCGGGAATGCTGGCCACCGGACAAAGTAGAATCGGGTACTCGCTCATCTCGGCCAGCGTCTTTGCGCGCAACAGATCCAGTTCCGCCCATGCGTTCAGCAGCTCTTTCGCTGAGAGCGGTCCGGCGTCCTCCGCAATCCCCAAAAACTCGCTGAAGATCGGGCTCAGCTTCGCGCGCCTGTTGCGAATTTCCGCTTCATAAAACATCGCCCCGCACTGCACAAAAAAAGTCCACCAGAGTTTGCGTAACTGCTCAAGCGTCCTCGGGCGAAACGGTTTCAGCCGAAACCCGGCTTCGCGCAATGCCGTCGCCGCGGCATTCACCGCGGCCCTCGACTCTGGCGTTACCGGGACGAGCCCATCGTCCTCAAAGAATCCGATCGTCTTTGCGCGCAGTTCCTCCGGCCGCAAGCGTTTCAGCGCCACGGGTGCGCTAGCAGGATCGATGGGATCGCGCCCACTCAGCGCCTCGAAGAGCAGCGCAACGTCACCGATCGTCCGCGCCATCGGTCCAATCGCGCCCAGAATCGAAAACGGTCCCACGCAGGGCGGCAAATGTCCTCGGGCCGGAATTCGCCCCGGGGTCGGCTTCAGCGAGCAAATTCCCGTGAAATGCGCAGGCACCCTCACTGACCCGCCACTGTCGCTTCCCAATCCCGCTGCGGACATTCCGGCTGCAATCGCCGCCGACTCACCGCCGCTTGACCCGCCCGGCGAGCGTTCAAGGTCCCACGGGTTTCGCGTACAACCATGAAGAAGATTCGCCGTCTCGTACGCCATCAGGAACTCTGGACAATTTGTCACCCCAATAATCAACGCACCGGCCGCGCGCAATCTTGCCACAACCACGGCGTCTTCCCTCGGAATTTCGCCCGCGCGCAGCAGGCTGCCAATTTCGCACCGGTAGCCCGCGGTTGCAATCGACGATTTGACCGTGACCGGCAAACCATGCAAAGCACCGCGCGCCTCTTGCAGGCGGTCGAGCCGCCGCGCTTCCGCGCGCACTCGATCCGCATCGAAGTCGGCAAACGCGTTGATCGTTGGATTCAGCCGCTCGATCTGCTGTAAATGCGCCTCGGCAAGCTCCGCCACGGAAACCTGGCCTGTGCGCACTAATTCGAGCTGTCGCACTGCCGGCTCAAACACCAGATCGTTCATGGCTGAGTTCCAACCGGCGCCGCTGGCGCTCCTATTGGCTCTGGCGTCGACGGCAACAATTGATAGTTGAATCGGTACGATCTAACCGGTTCACCGGCTTCAAACCGGTCGTTCCAGTTCAACCGGTACCCGAGCGAAGCTGCGTCATCGGGATATCTCTCGGCCGCCGGATACGGATATGCGCTCATGCCATGGAACGGCATCTGCGCAACAGTAAATGGCGACGCATCCCACCAATCCATGTCCTTCACAAATCCGTTCGCATAAAAGAAGTAATCGCGTTTCCAATGCGCTGGCAACGCCGGCAGCTTTCGTGCATTGAATTCCGCCGCAATCTCTTCCCCGCTCCCAAAAACTACAAATCTATTGTCGACGTCCCCAAGCAGCGGGGTCACATCGCCAAAGTGCGTGTAATCGCCACGCTCGCGCTGGAACGGGCCGCTCAGACTCACAAGATTGTAGTTGTAATCCAGGTCGCCCGGGCTCGCGCCCTCGATCTGTTTGGGATACCCCCGGAAGTGCAGCGTCGCTCCCGCCAGCGGAACTTCCGTCGTGTGCGTCTCTGTCCCCGTGCTCTGATCGATCAGCACCTGATCCCAATAAATCTGCAGATTCGTCATCAACCGAATGCGCCGCGTTCCCGGCGGCAGCTTGCCCGTCAAATCCACAACGATCGTTCGTTCCAACCCTGCCGGGAATCCCGCATCTCCCGGAATTCGCTGCCAGGTGCCGTCAGCAAGCTCCGCCTCCACATACGGCGGAATCTCTCTCACGCCAGCCTGCCACGCGGCATAGAGCGAAGTCGCGCTGAAGTAATTTACATATCCCGTCATCAGCAGCCGCAGCGGCGCGTTCGGCTCGATTCTTCCCAGGTCAAGCGTCAGCGCGTGCAGATTCGCAAAACCATCGTAAGGCAACACCGAGAAGCCGCTCGCAAACACATGATCGCGGCGGCTCAGCTGCCCGAGCACGTCGCGATCCTCTCCGTCCCACGCGCCCGCAGGCAATCGCGTGTTGCCGCTCGTCACAACCCGCCCTGAGGCAAATGGTGGATCGTCAAGGAATCGCTCGTCCGGATTCACCTCGACATTTTCCGGGTGATCCACCGCAACCATTCGCAATTGGTCAATGTAATTCACCTCCTCCATCGGCTCCATAAATCGCAGGCTGATGTCGCCGTTCACCTCCGCCGCGTTTGCTCCGTCGATCTTGACCCACTCACCCGGATTCGGCGTATTTCGGCGCGTCGGTGTGAACCAGTGTCCTACAACGGCCGCCCCAATCACGTCAGTCACGAATTTGTACCGCTGTCCATCCCAAACAAATAGAACCGGGCACGAGCTCCCACGCCGGTCCACCTCTTTCATTGCGATCACTTGCTGGTGGGGCAAATCGATCTCGTCTTGTAGCACGCCCGTCGGCCAAAGGATCCGAAGCAAATCAATGCCTGGCGCTTGCCCAAGGCCCACAAGGATCTGCGGCGGAGCTTGCGTTGCGTAGCCTGTTGCACCCGCCAGTTCCCACTTCTGCCACAGTCCGTTTGCAAACACTTCCACCTTGACCCCGATCCCCGTTTTGTTGTCTGCGTAGCCTGTCAAGTCGATCCGCACAAAGTGGTTCGCATTTGCGCCTACATTTCGCAGCAACACTGGAGGCGCGTTCTCCTGCGTAACGATAAGGTCCGGCGCGCCATCGCCCATGACGTCAGCTGCAATCAGGCCGCGCGGCTTTTTGAGCTTCACCGCATCCAACCCAAGCGCACGGCTCACATCTTCAAATGTTCCATCCCCGCGGTTGCGAAACACCTTCACTTGCGGACCTGCAGCAGTCTCGACAATCGCCGCGAGGTCGATCCATCCGTCGTTATCAATATCGATCGGCGTCACTCCCCATCCACGCACCGCTCCCCTCAGCGTCAGCGCAACCCGCTCAAAGCGCCGCCCGCCGTGGTCCGGACCTTCGCCATTTCGCCACAGCGTCAATCCCGGTGCGCCAGCATGAGTCACCGCAATGTCCATCCATCCGTCTTTGTTGTAATCGAGCACCGCAATGCCGGTGGTTGGCGGCAGCTTTGCGCCTTCATACAACGGCTGCTTGGGATACTTGCCCTCGCGCGGATTCACATAGAGCAGCGGCGACGGCCCACTTCCTGTTACCACCAGGTCAACAGCTCGATCATTATTGAAATCGGTAAGAATCGCCGAAGCTGTTGCGCTGCTCCCGCCCATTCCCGACTCATTCGTCTGCTCGGTGAAAGTGCCATCACCATTGTTTCGCCACAGCACATTGTCTTCATCGCCTGGTTTCAGCGGAGCCCCGGTTAAGAACAGGTCCAGATCTCCATCGTGGTCGTAGTCCACAAACGTGATTCCGGCAGGCCGGTTGCGCGCGACGATCTTCGAAGCGGCGGTAACGTCCCTGTATTGCCCGTGACCCAGATTCTTGAACAGGAGCACGCGATCTTCCAGCGCAACCGCCAGATCATTGAGCCCATCGCCGTCAAAGTCGCCAACTGAGCATGCAATTGCGTGTCCACTGGCCTTCAGTCCCAACGCAGCCGCGTCCAGCTCTTCAAACTTGCCGCCACCCGGGTTGTGCAACACTCGAATCGCCTGATCGCCCGATTGCATCAGCACCAGATCCATCTGTCCCGCGCCCGTAGCGTCCATCATGCAAGCACCGCCGGTCGTGATCCACGGCGCTCCGTTTGCATCACTCGGCGTGGCCATCGTTTGCGCTTCAAGCTTTACCGGAATCATGGTCCGCACCATCGCCTCCGGCTCTTCAACCGCGGTAACCGTCGAATAACGTCCCTGTTCGCCATATGAAAGGCCCAGAGCCGAGGAAATTTTAGTGCTCGTCAAATGCTGAAAGCGCGCAAAGTGTTCCCTCGCCTCCGCCGTGTGACCAGTGCGCTGCAGCGCGCGCGCCAACCCGAACTCCGCTGAAGCATGAAGCGGATTGATTTCGAGCGTCTTATTGAAGATCTCAATCGCTTTGTCGTATTCCCGCATGTCCTCGTAGCAGGCGCCTTCGTAATACCAGGAATCTGCATCCTGCGGATCGAGCTTCGCCGCCTCCTGGAAGCTCGCCACCGCGTCCGTGAGCTCATTGCCCGCGTGTTGCGCAAGTCCCAGGTTGTACCAGGCTTGCGGACTCTTGGCGTCAATCGCGATTGCCTCGCGAAACAGCTCCTTCGCCCGGTCCAGCTTTTGCAGCGAAAGCTCTGCGATGCCTTCATTGATCGCGGCCTGCGCCAGTTCTGGATCCTTCTTGAATGCGGCAGCAAAGCTCTCCACGGCACGGTCGGTGAATTGCTGGCCCATCTGCGCCACGCCGCGGTTGTTCAACTCGATCGCCTCTCGGTCGAATTGCCGCTGCTGCGCTGCCATGGCCGCAACGCCTGCCGTCAAAGCAAGCGCCCACACGATCGCTCTCTGCTTCATTCTGCCGCTCACCGATCGAATTCTCCCCTCGTCCCGGAACCATCCAGTTTACGCTGGCACCATCACTCGCCGCGGAGCTGTCAGGCTCATTGCGAGCGGCCCTCCGGGCCTACCCAAGATATACTTTCCGTGTGTTTCTGCCACAAAACCCAGACTCTGAGCGCGAAATCTCTAGAAAGCACGCGTCCGAACCCACGCGACGCCGAATCGGTGTCGTCACAACCTCGCGCGCGGACTATAGCCATCTTTACTGGCCGTTGCGTGAGCTCAGCATGCGTCCCCAAGTTGACCTGGGCATCTTCGTTCTTGGGCCGCATCTCTCGCCGCAATTCGGAAACACAATTCATGAGATCGAGCGCGACGGCTTTCCTGTTCAGGCCCGCATTGAGTGCCTGCTCAGCTCTGACACCGATACGGGCATGGCCAAGACAATTGGCGTGGCAATTCTGAGCCTCGCCGACGCTTTCACCGCGTGGCGGCCCGATCTGCTTCTCCTCATCGCCGATCGCTACGAGATGCTCGCCCCAGCCGCCGCGGCCACGGCCATGCGCATCCCCATTGCTCACATTGAAGGCGGCGAGGTCAGCCAGGGCGCAATCGACGACGCGGTCCGAAATGCGTTGACCAAGCTCGCTCACATCCACTTCACGTCTACTGAAACCGCACGCCAGCGCGTCATCGCGATGGGCGAGGAACCATGGCGTGTGCATCGCGCGGGCGCTCCCTCGCTCGACCATCTGCGCCGCTCCCAGTTGCTCGATCGCACCGCGCTCGAAGCGCGTTTAGAAATTTCGCTTTCGTCGCCGACGATTGTTGCCGCATGGCATCCCGTCACCATCCTGTCCGACACCAATGCAGAGGCCGACGCATACTTCGCGGCACTCGGTCAGGCGCCCGGCCAAATTCTTTTTGTTTACCCCAATGCCGATGCCGGGGGTCTCGCCCTCATTGACCGCGCCCGCACTTTTGCCGCCAGCCGCGCGCACGCCTACGTCTTCGTGAATCTCGATCCTGTCACATATTGGAGTTTGCTTCGCCAGGCCGACGCCATCATTGGCAACTCTTCCAGCGGCATCATGGAGGCTGCATCCTTTGCTCTGCCCGTGGTAAATGTCGGCATGCGCCAGCAAGGCCGCGAGCGTGCCCGCAACGTGATCGACGTCCCCGCCGAATCGTCCGCAATCCGCGGCGCACTCGCTCGCGCGCTGAGTCCTGAATTCCGCAAGAGCGTCGCCGGAATGTCCAATCCATATGGCGAAGGCGATGCCGCACAAATCATCGCTTCCGTACTCTGCTCCGTTCCGCTGGAAGGATTGCTGATCAAAAAGCCGGTGCGTGTGCACGCATCTGCCGAGCCGGCACATGTGGGGAATTGATGCCCCTGCGCATCCCACTTTCCGCTCCCGACATCACTGAAGCTGAGATCGCGGCACTCACATCGGTTCTGCGCACACCGCACCTCAGCCTGGGTCCGGAGCTCGCTGCCTTTGAAGCGGAACTCGCCGCTTATCACGGCGTCAATCATGCTGTCGCTGTAAGCTCCGGCACCGCCGGCCTTGATCTCTCACTGCTCACGCTCGGCATCGGCGAAGGAGATGAGGTCATTCTTCCTTCGTTCACGTTCGCGGCCGTGCTCAACGCCGTGCTTCAGGTGCGCGCCACGCCTGTGCTTGTTGAGGTCGATCCGGCAACACTGAACCTCGACCCCACCGCAGTTGAGCGCGCAATCTCTCCCCGGACCCGCGCCATCCTCGCCGTGCACACTTTCGGCATTCCCGCCCAGATGGACGCGCTCGCGGCTCTCGCCGACCGCCACCGGCTTGCTCTCATCGAAGATGCTTCCGAAGCCATCGGCGCGCGCTTCGACGGACGCCTCGCCGGCAGCTTGGGCGACCTTGCCGTCCTTGGTTTCTATCCCAACAAACAAATCACCACCGGCGAAGGCGGAGCCGTCCTGGCCAACGATGCAGCGCACGCGACGCGCCTGCTGCGGCTCAGAAACCAGGGTCGCAGTACAGGCGGCGAATGGCTCGATCATGTGGAACTCGGCTACAACTACCGTCTCTCGGACCTGGCCTGCGCGCTCGGCCGCGTTCAATTGCGCAGAATTGACGAGATCCTTACTCTTCGCCGTCAGGCCGCCGAGCGCTACGATGACTTGCTCGCCGGAATACCCGGTCTCGAACTCCCGCCGCTTTCGCTGCCGCGCCGTACGCTCAGCTGGTTTGTCTATGTGGTTCGCTTGCCCGAAAACGCTGATCGCGATGAGATTCGCGCCGCGCTCGCACATCGCGGCATTGCCAGCGGCCGCTACTTCGCGCCCATTCACCTGCAACCGATATGGCGCAACTCGAAATCTGGCCGAATCGCTGGCGATTTGATTCTGACTGAATCCATCGCCCGCCGCACGCTGGCGTTGCCGTTCTTCAATCGCATCAGTGCCGATCAACAGCAGGAAGTTGCAGACTCGCTCCGCGATGCGATCGCGAAACAAAATCAAGAGTACGGCGGGTGAATAAAATCGGGCCAGTCGCAGGATCCGCCTACAGCCGGCGCGAATCTCTCCCGACTCGTTCTTCGCAAGGCAAACTGCCTTCTAGTATTCACGCACTTTGTATGGGATTCCGAAGCGGCCGATTTGGATCAGCCCCTTTTCGCTCGGCGGCCAGATGCGCAGGCTCTCTACGCGGGTTGACCCCGCAATCCTGTGCGCTTCCGCGGTACCCACCAGCGCTCCTGTTGCGGCTTGGTTAAAGTGCACGCTCAGGCTTTCTTCGCCGTTCAGCCGCGTCCATCCAAAGGCGTATTCGCCAGGCCTCAGCCTCACTCCTCCAATTTCCACCGGCGCCTGCACAATCAGATAGTGCGAATATTTCCCCTCCGCCGAGTATCCCGCTGTAATCAGAACCACGCCGGCGATATAACGCCCCTTCTCATCCACAATTCCCGACGCAGTGCGCATCTCCGTCTCAATATGCTCATTCTCCACGGTCGCTCGCGCCGGCAGCACGGCTGATAGTTCCGTCGGCGTGGCTTGCCGCCACACCGTTCTTTGGGCCCGCGCCGGCAGCATCGCGAGCGCCGGAAAGACCACCCAAAGAATCCAGGCCCTCGAGAATTTCATGTTCATGCTTTTGGCTTTCTCAGCGATTCCAGCGGAATAATCCCGCGCTGGATCGCTGCTGTTGCTGCCTGGGTTCTGTCGCTCACCCCCAGCTTGCTCAGCAGGCTGTTGATGTGGGTCTTCACCGTAGCCTCTGAAACTTCCAGCTCGGCCGCAATTTCACGATTGCTTTTGCCGTGAACAATCTGCTCCAGCACATCGAACTCTCGCGGCGTCAAGTCCTGCGCGCCCATCCGTTCGGCCAGCCGCTCGGCAATCGCAGCGGGAATATGCGATTTGCCGGCATGAACAGTATGGATCGTCCGAATCAAATCCTCGCTCGTCATTCCCTTCAACAGGTACGCCTTCGCTCCGGCCTTCAGCGCGCGATAAATATCTTCATCGCCGTCGTAAGTTGTCAGCACGATGAATCGCGCCTGCGGCGTCTCCATGCGGATGCGCTCAATCGCATCCACTCCGCTCATCCTTGGCAATCGCAGATCCATCAGCGTGACATCAGGATGGTGCTTGCGAAATTGCGTAATCGCTTCCACGCCGTCCGCCGCCTCGGCCACAACCTCCATCCCCTCCGCCACATTCAGCAGCGCCACTAGTCCCTGGCGAACGACATTATGGTCTTCCACAACCAATACGCGAATCGATTCGGCTGTCACACTTGCTCCCCAATCTGCTGGCGAATTTCGCCGCGCGCCGGTACGCTTAATCGTATCGTGGTTCCCTCACCACGCGCGCTCGTCAATTCCAGCGTTCCCCCGATGGCGTCTGCGCGTTCCTTCATTCCCATCAGCCCAAAATGCCCCGCCGCAGCTTCTGTCGTACCCTCCAACGCGCCGCCACGCCCGTCGTCCCTCACTTCCAGCGTAACCATCTCCCGGTCGTACTTCAGTTGAACCACGAGTTGGCCAGCATCCGCGTGCTTCTTCACATTATGAATCGCTTCCTGAGCCACGCGCACAATCTCGCTCTCGGTCTCCGCAGGTAGCGCACGATAAGCTCCGAACACGCTGAACCGCGCGGTCAATCCATTGCCCTCCGCAGCCTCTGCCATGCGGCGCAATCTCACTGGAAGCGTGGTCTCGCTTGCATCAGGCGTTCGTAGTGCCCAAATCGACTGCCGCGCGTCAGCCAGTCCATCGCGAACGTATTGGCGTGTCTGATCAAGTTGCTTGCCCGCAGCGTCCATCTTGTGCTGGCGCAGCAGCTCCGCCAAAACTTCCAGCTGCACTGAAACGCCCACATACCCCTGCGCCAGTGTGTCGTGGATCTCGCGCGCAATCCGGCTCCGCTCGCCCAGCACCGCCTTGAACTCGCGCTCGGCCACATATAGGCGTCGCTTGAGCCCGAGGAAAATGATCCCTGCCAACGCCACTAACAGCAGCGCATAAAACCACAACGTTTGATAGAAGTGCGGCTTCAGCTCAAAACCCAGCGCGGCGCCCGCCGTATTCCACACTCCATCGTTGTTCGCAGCCTGCACGCGAAACGTGTACCGCCCAGGAGGGATATTTGTGTAGTAGGCTGCGCGCCGCGTTCCGGCATCGGTCCACCCGCGATCGAAGCCTTCGAGCATGTAGCGATAGCGCACTTTCTGCGGCGCCACAAAACTCAACCCCGCATAATCGAATTCAAAATGCACTTTCCCGGCCCCGATCTCCAACCGAGACCCCGCCTCACGCAGTGGCTGGATCACGTCGTCCACTTCCAGCCTCTCCAGCGCCACGGCCGGCGGAATCGTGTTCACCGGGAAGTGTGCCGGGTCCGCTTCCACTAGTCCCCTCGGCGTTGCGAACCACAATTGTCCGTCGCGCGATCGCCACGCTGAAGGGTGGCTGTTCGTCGCCGTCTCCCGGCTGCGCAGTCCATCGGCGGTTCCGAATTCCATCCAATGCGAGCAGCTCGCTCCCGCGCCAGTCCCGCCCTCGTCGTTCGAGTCGCATCGGGCAATACCGTTCCCTGTCGCAAACCACAGGTGCCCGCTTCCATCGTCCAGAATCGCGTGAATCGTTGTTTGCTCAATTCCGTCTTGCGTTTCGGCGGAGAATCTGCTTCCGTCCCAGACGTCCCAACCATGTTGCTGAGTCCCAATTAACAATGTCCCATCGGCTCGTGGCAGCAACGCCGTCACTACATTGCTTGAAAGCCCCTGCGCTGTTTTGAAATTCTCAATTGTCTCGCCGTGCAGCCGAGATAGTCCCGCCAGCGTCGCCACCCAAAGATCCCCGCGCGTGTCGCGAACCATCGCGCCCACCAGGTCGCTGCCCAGTCCATTCGCCTCCGTATAGGTTTTCAGCCCACTTACAGAACTTGATCCGGCCCGTGCGCTCTTCGCCGCCGTCCAATGCGCCAGTCCGCGCCGCGTGCCCATCCAGAGCGAGTCATCGGCGTCAATCAGTAGCGAACGCACAAAGTCATCGGGCAACCCATTGTCCGACGTGAATGTGTCTACCTTCCCGCCGCGGACCCGGCTGAGTCCGTCCGGCGTTCCCACCCAAAGATCGCCATTCGGCGCGGCGGCCAGTGAGAGAATTACGTCGCTCGCCAGCCCATCGTTCACGGTCATGCTGCGAACAACATGCCAGCTCTCGCCGCCATCGTCTCGGCGCAGAGCGTTCAGCCCATTCTCCCGCGTGCCCACCCAAAGCGTCCCCCCGCTGTCTTCCACCACCGTCGTGATCCGGTCTGAAGTAAGTCCATCTCGCGTGTCCATCGTGTGGAATCGCTGATCGCGCACGATATCCAGCCCGCTGGTTTCGGTCCCAACCCAGAGATTGCCTTCGCGATCTTCCATCAGCGTCAAGATCGAAGCCGTCGCCAGCGGATCGGTTAGGGGAAACCGATCCACCTTTCCGTTCATCCATCGCACCAGTCCCGCATTGCTCCCAATCCAGAGCGCACCTTCGCGATCGGCGAATACCGCCTGAATCCTGCTGCCGGGGATCTCCTTTCCCGCTGCTAGCAGCGTCGATCCGCCCGGCGCGTTCTTGCTCGATTTCAATTTAAGCGCGCTTCTGTCCCCAGTCACCTGCTCACCATTGAGCAGTTCCACCGAGAAGTTTGCCGCCCGCGGACTGCGCGTCCCCGCGTTCGGCGCCGGAACAAACCGGTCTCCTGACATCTCTGCCGCGCCCTGTTCGGTCAACACCAGCAGATTCCCGTCTTTCATTTCCAGGTCCAGAATCCCGTTGGCTGGGAGCCCATCCCCGGTCGTAAACGTTCTCGCCGATCCGTCCTTCCATAGCGCAAGACCCGCGTTGGTCCCGATCCATAATGCGCCATCGGGAGCAGCGAGCAGGCAGCGAATATCGTTCCCCGGCAATGCCGGAATGGAATTGCGATCGTATGTCTGGAATTCCACGCCGTCGAAGCGCACCAGCCCTGCCTCTGTTCCTAGCCAGAGGAATCCATCCTTCGATTGCGCGAGTGCTCGAGCGGTATTCTGCGGCAGGCCATTCTCCATGGCCCAAACCTGCCGGCCATAATTGGCCAGCGGTGTCGAGGGTTCAAGCGCCCTGGCGTTGGCCGCCAGGGTCAAAAGCATCACTGCGGCAGCGAGTCTCGGCATTCCGCGATGTAGCGCTCTTTGCGCTGCGCTTCGCAAATTAACTGCTCTGCAAAAACTCGCCTGTCGGTATCCCACAACCATTCGATCTACCGGGCGAAGTGCACGTAGCTCCGGCCTGCATAAAGGCGGAATCCTCCGGCTGGATCATCGCTCACCTCTAGCGGCCGCGGCCGCGCCATCGCTGCGTCTTTCATCGTGTGCGCGGTCAGCACGTCGTTGCCGCCCAAATCGGTCACCAGAAACCGATCGCCGTCAAGGAAACCGAACCCATACGCGCCCACCGGCAATCGCTTTCCCCCGATCGTCAGCGGCACCTCGGTGATCAGGTAACCCTGGTACTTCTGCGCCACTCCGTTCGAGTACCCGCTCGTGTCCACCAGGCTGGCCAGAAAATAGTGGCCGTTGGCAAACTTCACGCCGGCGGAATTACGCAGTTGGGCGGGCGCGCTCTGCCCGGAATAAAACACCGTGGCCGGAAACAGCTTTTCCATGTCAGACGGCTTCAGGATGGTATTCGCTCCCGCCTGCGCGCTTGCCCAGCCTGAGGCTCCCAGCGCAATCACAAGGGCGGCGCCTGCCACAATTCTTGTCATCGTCTGCATACGCATCGGTTTCCTCCTGTTTCTTGCTGCCCCTGGAGTATAGCTCACGCTCCGCGCGACTGATCGCTCCGGCCTCAAACTTCCAATGCACCCGCGTACATCTCCGATCAACGCGATCTCCCGCCCAATCGCCGGCTCCGCCCGCAATTGCTCGGGTAAAATTTAGGGATGCGGCTTCAATCCTTCGTCAGGGCCACGATCGCGTCGCTGGCCCTGCCTTCCCTTTTCATTGGACTGCTTTTTTCGCAGGGCATGGGCCACCCCTTGGCGGGTCCGCCCCCGCCCGGCGCCAAGTCGCTCAAATGCGCCAAACGTCCCATCCCGCAGCTGGAAGACGTGACCGCAAAGGCCGGGATCACCTTCAACCATACTTCCGCCAAGGAAAAGAAATATATCTTCGAATCGATGACTGGCGGCGTCGTCATTTTTGACTACGATCGCGATGGCTGGCCCGATATTTATTTCACCGACGCGCCTACGGTTGACATGGCTTTGAAGGGCCAAACAACCTTGGGTGTTCTCTACCACAACAACCACGACGGCACATTCACCGATGTAACTGCGAAAGCCGGACTGACCAAACCCTGTCTTGCCATGGGCGGAGCCGTCGGCGACTACGACAACGACGGATGGCCCGATCTCTACATCACATGCCTCGGCGGCAACATTCTTTATCACAACAACGGAGACGGAACCTTCACCGACGTCACTGCCAAAGCCGGCGTCGCCGATGGTCACTGGGCATCCGGCGCCTCCTTCGGCGATTACGATGGCGATGGATTTGTCGACCTCATGGTGGCAGACTACGTCGACTTCCACCTCGACGATCTGCCGCAGTTCGGCAGCTCTTCCATGTGCAAATACCGCGGTGTCGACGTGCAATGCGGTCCGCGCGGACTAAGGGGCGCCGTCGACATTCTCTACCACAATAACGGCGATGGATCATTCACTGATGTTTCCAAGCAAGCTGGTGTCAGCAATCCCAGCGGTTACTACGGCCTCGGCGTCATTTGGGCCGACTTCAACAACACGGGTCGTCCTGACATCTACATGACCAACGACTCGACGCCGAAATTCCTCTACCGCAACCTCGGCAACGGAAAATTCGAAGAAATCGGTTTTGAGTCTGGAACTGCGCTCAGCAACGAAGGCGCTGAGCAGGCATCCATGGGAATTGCCGTTGGCGACTATAACCACACTGGCCGCCCCTCGCTCTTTGTTAACAATTTCGAAAATGAGAATGCCGATCTATATCGCAACGATGGCGATTGGAATTTCTCTGAGGTGTCTTTTCCCTCAGGCGTCGCCATGCCATCGTTGACATGGGTCAAATGGGGCACCGCTTTTGTCGATCTCGACAACGACGGATGGCTCGATCTGATTACCGCGGACGGCCACGTCTATCCGCAGATGGATCAGATTCCGTCCGATCCCGGCTATCGCCAGCCCAAGGTTCTCGACATGAATCTGGGCGACGGAAACTTCTGCGATGCCAGCGATCAGGCCGGCCCCGCGCTCCAGGAAAAGCAGGTCTCGCGCGGTCTCGCAGTCGCAGATCTCTTCAACGACGGCAACATCGACGTCGTAGTCGAAAACCTCGACGGCGCCCCTATGTTATTGAAAAATCATGGTATTCCTGGACGCCATTGGGTCAGTTTTGAGCTTGCCGGAACTAAAAGCAACCGGCTCGCTCTCAATGCGCGCGTAAAAATCGTTGCGGGCGGAATGACGCAAACCGGCGAGATCCACAGCGGCGGCAGCTACCTTTCTCAAAACGATCTGCGCCTGCACTTTGGGCTCGGCTCGGCCACAAAGATCGACAGCGTTGAAATTCATTGGCCGTCTGGAGCCATCGATCACATGAGCAACCTGGCCGCAGATCAGTTCTACTCCGTGCTTGAAGGCCGCGGAATCGTTCCCGCGGACCAAATCCGGCCGAAGCTCAAAACACCTGTGGCCGCGCCTGCTAACTAGCCGGCGTCAAGCGCCTACCGGCCCGTCGAGGAAGCTCCGCATTTCAGCTCAGCTCGGTCGATGTCGTATCGCGTGTCGATGTCGCTCGCATTAATCCGGCTGGCTGCCTCAAATTCCTTCATCGCCTTCTCGCAGTCGCCCTCGTTCTCCCACACCTCGCCCAGTGCCCGATGCACCTCCGCGATCTCGGGGTGCGCAGCCTCAAGCTTCAGCAATCTTTCCTTACCGAGCAAAGCCTGTCCTGTCTTCGTCAGGGAGTCCGCGTAGATGTACTGCATCTGCGGAATCGATGCGACGTCTTCTCCCGCGCCCTTGAGCGCATCGATGCATCCTGCGTAATCCTGCGTCATGAACTCGCTCATCGCTAGTGCCCCGCGGATGCCGGAGTCCGCCGGGTGCAATCGAAGATAGCGGGAAAGCGGCGCGATCGCTTTAGCAAAATCCGCTGCCATGAAAGCTGCCCGGCCCATGTTGTAGTCCAGTCCTTCCAGCGTCGGGCTCCAGGCCTTTGCCTGTTCAAACTGCTTCCACGCGTCGGCATAATTCTTTTCCGATGCCAGAATCGCGCCCAGGTTGTTGTAGCTGTCCGCAATCGCTGGCGTCAGCTCTTTCTCGAATGCCTTTTGCTTCGCCAGCTCTGTGGGGCTCACAGTGCGAGGTGGCGCGGCTGTCAGGGATGCGCTGTCTGCTCCGGACCCCGCCGCTTCTCCATTCGCCGCTTTGTTATCCAGCAGCCCCGCAAGCTGCGTTTTATCCTTCGACAACGCCTTGTCCGCAAAGGTATGTGCAATAGCCATCTCCGCGTGTGCCGCCGCTTCCTGGTGCTTCTGCATCAGGATCCTGCCCAGCAGGAAATGCGCCTTTTGGATTTGATAGTGGTTGCGCGACGCGTCCGTCGTCAGCGCAATGGCACGGCGTAGATTCAACTCTGCTTCCGTCAGCCGGTTCGTATCGAAGTACATCTGCCCCAAATACAAAAAAGCATCGGGGTTCTTCGGATTTAGTGCAATTGCCTTTTTCAGGTAGCTCTCCGCCTCCGGATACCTCCGATAGCTCGCTTCGATCTTGCCCAGCGCCGCATAAGTAAGGAAGTCGTTGGGAGAAATCGTCAGTTCCTCCTTGAGCTCTGCCTCAGCCTCCTGAAGAGTTTTTTCGTCCTCTCCGGCCGCCAGCAAGGCCGCTGCCACCGAATAGTGCGCTCCAGGGTAGTGCGGATCTTCCTCGATGACTTTCTTGAACTCCGTCACGGCGTGCGGCGTAAAGTCGGAATTCCCATAAGCTAAGCCAAACCGCATATGCAGCGCCGGACTGTCTCCCTGGACGGCCTCCAGTCGGTTGAAGACCTGCGCCGCGCAGTTTTCGTCGTCAAGATCCAGACAAACCACCGCCAGGTCGTATTCATTCGCAAAACTGGGATCAAGCGAAACAGCAGATTCCAGCTCCTTCCTCGCCTCCTGATCCCGGTTCATCCGGTGCAGCGTCCGGCCTAAAATCTGGTGAGCCACCGCCTGACCCTGCGGATCGTCCGTTTCCTTGCTCAAAAGCTCTCTTGCAAGCGTCTCCGCCCGCTTCAGATCGCCCGCTTCGAGCTCTGTAGCGGCGTAATCTCGTTCCAGCGCCGTCGCGCCTGGAGTCAATGCCAGGGCTTCCTCGAACAACGCAGCCGCCCTGTTGTAGTCTGCGATTTGCGCCTGGCTGTTCGCCAGCTCTCCAAGGGCTTGGGCAAGGAACGCGCGGTAGCTCTCTGCTGCCTGGGTTAGATCGCCGCTCTTCTGCGACCGCTGTGCTGCCTCGTAGAGGCTCTGCAGGCTTGGTTCCTGGGATTGAGGATGTTTGGCTGGAGCCTGAGCAGAAGCACTCACACAGAACAGGAAAACAATAGCTGAGAATCGTCTGACCATGATAAGCGTGGCATGCTGGCGCGACAGGTTCATTCGCTCTCAGCTTTGCGCCGATGCGCCGGTTTCTGAGTCACTGAATCCCCGGAGCCGTTGTGGTTCTCTTCCTTAAAAAGAGCCACCTTGCGCAACGCCGGGAATACAACCACTCAGGAACTAGCCTAGTTCTATTCTTTCACAGATCAAGAAGGAAGTTGGGAGGATTGGACCACGAGGGTCAGGCGTTCCGTTTGCGTGGGGCTTTCCAGATGAACTGTCAACAGCCCGAATCTCCCTTTTTGCGAGCCTGCAAAGAAAAAGCGGGAGACGGCCATGAGGCCGCCTCCCGCTGTGTTCCAGTGTTCGTTTAGAACGAGTACTTCACGTTCAGCTCGATCACACGTGCATAGGGCAGAGCCGACCTTACGTTTGTCATGCCAAACGCATTCGAGCCGGTTGTTCCCGAGTTGTAGTTCGGTGTGATGGCCTTTGTGGCGTAGTCCACGGTGTATCCCACCGTGTAGTTGGTGCCGCTCTGGAAGTTCAGCAAGGAGTGGTTAAGCCAATCCGATGCCGTGACCCGGAACTGCACCTGTTGCTTTTCGTAAATGTGGAAGGTCCGATAGAGCGCGAGGTCGTTGTCGAAATAAGATGTCGCACTCATATAGGGCCATGCATAACCACCCTGCGATCCTACTGCCGGGGCGGCAAAGCACTTTCCATTCAGCACCTGGTGTGTAATCCGGCCGCTGGTCGGGTTGCAGGTCAGCACAGGCCGGATCGGAATACCCGCGTCCGTACCGAAGTACGTCGCACTCCCGATGCCGGTCGTGATTCCCTCAGCCTTCGCAGTCGCCGGCAAACCGGTGTAGGACAAGCCCAAACCGAAGTTCGGCGTGCCCGCCGGAATGTACCCGCCCTTCTGCCAGGTGGAGATGCCGCTGATCGTCCAGCCGCCTCCCAGTTGATTGAGGAGCGTGCTGCCGGTGTGCAGCGTGCCGCTGTTGTAGGTGTACGACGAGTTGAAGATCAAAGGACGATCCTGCGCCGTCGGTGCATAGTTGCCGGCTTCGTTAAATGGATCCTGCTGGAGTGTCGTTCCCAGCGCCTTCGACCATGCTCCGTTGAGGTTGAACGTCAACCGTCCGGTGGTCTTGGTCCATGTCACCTGAAGCCCGTTGTAGTTGGTGTACGCGGTGTTCTCCAGCTGGTACGTCTGGTTGGTTCCATACACCAAGCCGTACTTATGGTAGTCCGCAAGAACGTTGCCGGTTGCAGTTTCGCCAGTCCCGGTTGGATTTTCCGTGACGTTCTCAGGGTTGGTGGCAGTAACGCCGGTCTTTGGATCAGGCAGGAATAGGGCGCCCTTCGGCGTCTTGTTCACGTCAGCCAACGCGGAATAGTTGCTGCCCGAGATGTCTTCGCCGTCATCCACAAGCTGGCTGGTCGAGCTGCCAACATACGCTACTTCCAGTTGCGAGTTCCAGGGCAGCCTTTGGTCGATGGTCAGGTTATAGGCCTGCGTCATCGGCTGTCCATAGTCGGCCGCATCCAGGCCCGTCTGGCCACCAGAAGTTCCGCAAGGCGGAGCCGCGGTGAAACCTGGGCATGGAACGTATGCCTGGGCAGCGATGTTGCGCATCTGCAGGACCGTTCCACCTGTCTGGCCATAGCCCAACACATGGTCTGCGGTTCCCTGTGCTGATCCGTTGGCCACAGTGTTGACCTGGGTCACGTAACGATACACGCCCCATCCGCCGCGGACCACCGTATTGCCATGGCCAAAGACGTCATAGGACAAGCCGAAACGCGCATCAGGATATGCAAAGCGGTTAGGTTGGCCGCTCAGCGGTACGCCGGCATCAATCGAGTGCCAGTAATAGCCAGGCGCGTATTTGCCGGTGTAGTAGTCGTTGAGGATTCGGTCCGGATAGAGCACTGCGAGTCCAACGTGGTCACGATCGTACCAGTGGCCAACATGCTCAATGCGGATACCGAGTTCCAGTGTCAGCTGCCGAGTGGCTTTCCATGTGTCGTCGATGAACGCAGCCGTAGAAAGCTGGGCCACGTCGCCGATGGGCGCGTTGTTGTTTTCGCTGTACCCGCTCAAGATGCCGCTCACAAAGTTCGCGACACCGTTAAACGGCGCACCAACCAGCTGGGTCGTCTCAACCGGAGCGCCTGACGCGGTCACACCAATCAGGTCAGGATGCTGGGCGGCACTGAAGCTCATGAGTCCGTCCTCTTGGTAGCTGAACGAGCTCTGGACGTTATCCGTGGTCTGCGTGAAGCCGCCGATCTTGAGGGTGTGCAATCCCCAGACCTTGGTGAGCGTGTCACCAAACTGCGGCGCTTCCTTCTTCACCTCGTAATGTCCCACAGGATTCTCAAAGATCGAGGCCTGCGAGAAATCGGGGATGTTGCCGTTGCTGTTGTAAGAGGGAATGTTGGCCGACGGGGTACTGAAGACCTTGCCGTAGTTGTATCCCAGCGTGGTCCTGTACGCCGCGGACGGGTTCTGGCTCGTAAATGGATAGCTGCCGAACGCCCATGCCGCCAGGAAATCGTTGGTCGTGGTGGCATTGAAGTTGGTCACGATGTGGCCGGCCATCACCTTGCCGTAGTTGTTCTCCACTTCGCCGCCGCCCGGGAACGGGATGGCGTTGCCCGGCGTCCAGTACAGGTGCGCGCCATTGCCCTGCGCCAATCCTGAGCTGAATGCCTGCTCGTAGCTGCCGTAAATCTTCGTGCTGTCGCCCAGCAGGTAGTCAGCGCGTACGCGCCAGATCCACCCGTTGTCGATGTTTACGATCGGCATGTAGTAGTTGCAACCATTGCAAGTTGTTGCACTCGGCGTGAAATTCGCCTTGGGCCAGATCTTGGCCAAAGCCGCCGCGCCGGGATCAAGGAACCCGGCAGGAAACTTCTGGCCGGCGTCCGTGTTGTAAGTCGTCGTGCCGGAAGTGTAGGTACCGGTCGGCGTCAATGTTGGCAACGTTGCATAGTTATTAGTTCCAGCTGCAACCACAGCCGTGCTAAGGTCGCTGCACCACTGGGTTCCGCCCACGCCGCCGAATACGCCCGACGGACTCTGCGGTCCAACGCCACCGTTGTTCTGCTGGCCAAGGACGAATCCATGCGGGCAAACGGTCGTGTTATCGGTGTTGTCGGTCGAGAAGTTGCCCTGCATCATCTCGGGCGTCGGAATCCACGACGTCAACACGTTGGCATTGCCCTGGTTCTGCAGCCACTTTTCATAGCCGCCCCAGAAGAGCAGGTGCTTGTGCGTCCCTGGAACCGGTCCGCCGAAGCTGCCGCCCGGATAATAGTAGCTTTGCGGTCCGAGCTTCGTTCCTGCGGCCTTCTGTTGCCAGCCATTGGCATTCAATACATTGTTGCGCGCGTCGAAATAAGCCTCGCCGTGATAGTTCGCGCTGCCCGAACGGCTGATCGTGCTGACGACGAGCGGTCCGAACGGCTGGTCCGCGCTCATGTTTGAAGACTCCATGCTGACCTGCGAAGTCATTTCTGGCGAAATGATCACAAGCGATGAAGCCATGTTGCCGATGTCAATCGTCTCGGCGCCGTCAACCAGAATCGACGTGCCGCCGCGATAGATCGAACCGTTGGTGTAGAGTCCGTTACCCTCGGCGCCTTCATCGACCGTGATGTTCAAGTCGCTGAACGTCGGTGCCGTCTGTGTAAGGCCGCCGGATGTCGTTACCGTGCCCGGCAGCACTTTCAACAATTCTGTGGTGTCGCGGCCTTCCAGTGCAAGGTTGTCAATATCTGCGGAGCTCAATACGTCTGTGTGCGCTCCGTTTTCAACCGGAATCATCTCCGCGTCTGCGGAAACTGTGACAGTTTGAGATTCAGCGCCCACCGTTAGATCGAGAGCGGGGACTGTCTTTACGTCGCCGGCGTTCAACACGATCCCGGTGACTTCCTTCGCCTTGAATCCCTTCGCGGATGCTTTGATGTCGTAGGTGCCCGGCGTCAATGATGGAAACGCGTACAGACCGGCACCATTGGTCGTGTTCACTGTGGTGAATTTTGTTGCTTCGTTGGTCAGCGTGACCTGTGCGGCTGGAATCACTCCACCCGACTGGTCTTCTACCGTTCCGGTAAGGGTCGCGGTCACCTGCGCTCGAACGGCCGACGGCAGGCCGAGGACCGCGAGTGCCAGGATCAGCAGCGGTAAAACTGCCAACCACGATAGGCCCCCCATGGTAAGACCTTTGCGATTCATCACTTATCTCCTCCTAAATTCTCAGCTCTTGTAAGAACACTCAAGCTGAGGCGCACACGGTTTTGGCCGCACGTACACACGGCTACCTCTGTGCGTCAGGAACTATAGACACCCGGTGAAATCCTTGTCAATCGAAAAGTTGATTACCCCCGCAAAAAAAGCGATTTATTAAGCAACAGCTTGCGGCGATCGCTTTTTTCTGAGTCCCGAATAAAAGAAATATGCAGCAATCTCTTCATATGCCAAGACTTAGGTCCTAGGAAAACCGATTTATTCCTGCATATTTTGGTAAGTTGACACCGCCAATCTCTGGAATTATGTAGTTATCATGGAACAAATTTCAAAAGGGGAACACCGGCTCTCCTCCAACCGCCCGTTTTGAATTTCCCGGATCAAATACACCGCAATTTCCTCCACAATTCCGCCCCCCTCAGTCCGCGAATTTGCAGCGAGGCTTAGCGTCGGAATCGAGCGCGAGCGCACGTCATTTTTTCAATGAAATTTTGGGCAGTAAGAGGCGAACGGGGAAGCGCTCAGCCGGTCACACAAGCCGCGCCGATCAGAACCATGGCCCAAAGAGCTGCTTCGCCCCCACGTGGCCGATGGCTCCTCCCAGGTCTTTTATCGTTCGTTCCAGCCGAATGCGTTTTCGAAGTGCGTGATCTCGGGCGCCGCTCCCGGCAAAAGATAAACGCTGAGTGCGTCGAAGCGCACCTGTGGCGCGGACTCGCCGGGCAACTGCCTCAAGTATTGGCGCGCCAGCCGCCGCAGCACCTTGCGTTTGTGGCCGTCAATTGCGGCCTCCGCAGGCGTCATGTCGTGAAGCGTGCGCGTTTTCACTTCGAAAAAACAAAGTAGCTGATCCTGCCACGCAATCAGGTCCAGGTCGCCGGGCAGGTTTCCGCCCGACCATCTCCGCGCCACGACAACATAACCCTGTCGCTGAAGATAGACGCGAGCCGCATCCTCGCCTTCAATCCCGGTCAGCAAGTGAGGCGCCGTGTCCTCGCTCTTGCCTCGGCGCGCTGCAATCCAGCCCAGCCCGGCGCCCATCCGGTCCAGGCTTTCATTCCGCAGTTGTGCAATCCAGCTCACGGCCCACCCCACAGGCAACATTCTCCGCCCGCACCGTGAAACAGGCAAATCCGCCGCCGATTGAAAGCCCCGGCAGGACCGCAGTCCGCGCTATCATTCGCCCCTTGCTATCCAATCACGCCGTCACAGCAACTGTGCTGTGCTCAAACTCCCGCTCCGCAGCGGTCAACGCGTCTTCCAGGAAGTCGAGCGCAACCGTGGCTTCTTCCTTGCTCACAATCAGCGCTGGCGACAGCCGCAGCGAAGTCTCGCCGCATCCCAGGATGATCAGCCCGCGCTCGAAAGCCAGTGTCTCAATGCGATTCCGCACCTCAACAGCAGGCTCCCGTGTCGCCTTGTCCTTCACAATCTCGATGCCGATCATCAGCCCGCGTCCTCGCACGTCGCCAATCATGGGATGACTCTTCGCCCAGCCGCGCAGCCGCTCCAACATGAACTCGCCCACGCTCGTCGCATTCGCCAGCGCCTCGCGTTCGATAATCTTCATCGTCGCCAGCGCAGCCGCAATCGAAACCGGATTTCCGCCGAATGTCGAAGCATGCGACCCCGGCACCCAGTCCATCACTTCGGCTCGCGTCATGCAGATGCCCAGCGGCATTCCACTCGCAATTCCCTTCGCGATGCAGACGATGTCCGGCTCGACACCCGAGTCTTCGATCGCCCACCATTTCCCCGTCCTTCCGCATCCGCACTGCACTTCGTCTGAAACCAATAGAATTCCGTGACGGTCACAGATCGCCCTCAGCTCGCGCAAAAAGTTCGCCGGCGCAGGCACAAACCCACCTTCACCCTGAATCGGTTCCACAAAAATCGCAGCCACTTCTTCTGGCGGCAAAATCGACTTGAACAGCTTCTCCTCGATGTACCGCGCGCAGCCCAGGCTGAATGCCTCTTCATCCTGCGGCCCGCCTGTGCATCCGCGATACACGTAGGGATAACGCACGTGCGTCACTCCCGGCACCAGCGGAGCAAACCGGCGTTTCTGCTGCGGCTTCGAGCCGGTCAGTGACAGCGCGCCCATCGTGCGTCCATGAAACGCACCGAAGAACGAAATAATGTGCTGCCGTCCCGTGTGATAGCGCGCAACTTTCAGCGCGCACTCAATCGCTTCAGTGCCCGAATTCCCGTAGAAGAATTTGTGAGGCCCGCGCATCGGCGCCACTCGCGAAAGCTGCTCCGCTAGCTCCGTCAAATGCACGTCGTAAAAATCGGTGCCGGAGATGTGGATCAGTTCCGCAGCTTGCTTCTGAATGGCGGTCACCACTTCAGGGTGACAATGTCCCGTCGACACCACCGCGATCCCAGCCGCGAAGTCCAGAAACTCGTTCCCGTCCTCGTCCTCAATGCGAACTCCCCGGCCGCGCTTCGCCACCAATGGATACGATCGCGTATAGCTCGGCGAAACCAGCCGCCGGTCCGCTTCCACTGCGGCCTTTGCCTTCGGCCCCGGCAATGGACAAACCAATTTCGGTCCAAATTTCGCGTGCATTTCCTGCTTTGTCATCGCATTCTCCTAGGCACATCCGGTTGTCGTGCCCGGCGCTTCATTTCTCACTCTGGATGAGGCGCGGCCACTAATCCCGTCGCTCCGGGATCGTTCATTTTCTTCAAGACCGCATGGGGTCCACTGCAGGCGAGGATCTTCGCCGGAGAGTCGCTAGTCGCCGGCGAAGAGACTAGGTCGTGTGCGAGTGGGCAGTACGCGCAGGTGCCGCCGCGGGCACATGCGCTGCGCGCGCGAGCGCGACCAGCGTTTGGTCGCTGGCGCTTGTCCCGGCACCTGGCTGGCGCACGTCTGCATGATTTCTCCGCTGAAAATCAGCATATCATGCGACCGGAATTTGGCATTTTCTAGCTCTACGGTTTGTTCGTCAGAACCACATTCGACGGAACCAGCGCTGCAGGCGTCTCCCCGTCAAGCGACACAGTGGCCTGTTCAAAATCCTTCAGGCTCGCCATGTCGGCGGCCATCGTCATCCAGCATGCCGCACCCTTCTTCAGCACAGTGCACGCGATCTCGAAAGTGAACGTCCTGTCGTCGTGATCTTTCGGGCTTCCTGTGGCGCGCTCAATCCACATGCTATGGCTGCCCAGCGCATACGTCGCCTGCAGAGGTGCGGTCAAATCGAACGTCTGCTTCATTCCCTCTGACGCGCCCTCGCCAAAATTCGCCAGGTCGCTCGTTGTCATGACTTGTCCGTAACACGAAAAAACCAGCCCAATCACAACCACCACCGACGCCGGATCGCCGTGCTTTGCCGTCAGTACGACATCTACACACGCATCTCCCTTTGCCGCAGTCACCAGTGCCGGATATGGAATCACCGGCTTGGGAGCTGCTGGCATGGGCACAGATTCCCAGCCATCGGGCAAACGATAGCTGAAGCCAATATCGTCTCGATTAATCTCAGCCGCCGGCTTCGGCTTTGCGTCCGGGTTCGATGCCGGCGGGCGACTTCCCGCCTTCGACGCGGGCGGTCCGGTCGTGGGTGCAGCCTGTCCAGTAGCCGACGGCGCCTTCGCCCAGACCATTCCCGGAGTTAGCATCAACAGCGCACATGCCAGAAGAACAGGCATTGAGATCGCTGGAGCCCCGTTTGTGCCAGCCCTCCGCATCGAAACACCACTCAGGAGTGCTACTTCAGGAAAAATGCCGACCCCGATGCAATCACGCCCAGCGCAGATACAAAAAGTCCGATGTGCCAGTAGAGCTTGCTTCGCGTCAATAGCGTAATTGACACGATGACCAGACCGATCTCTAACAGTACTTCGCCCAGGTCGAACCGGTCTGCTTTCTTTTCCCCGCTGTCGACGCTCGCCTGAAGCGCCGTCGCGGTGTTCTGGTCCTGCGCCAGTTCCACCGCCCACTTCTTCTGGTGATCGGCATAGCTCTTCTCCAGCTTGGCTGCAGCATCTTTGTTATCGAGCGTCACCACGCTCATCAAATCGGTTTCCAGTTGCGTGTTGTATTGACGAATTTTTTGTGCCTGATACTCGTTCCATTGGTCGGTCGCGCGGTTCTGGTTCAGCACCGCGTCCTCATGAGTGCGTCCGCCCAACACTGTCGTCACCGCCAGCAGCACGGCCAGCACGCTCATCGTGAATGCGACGGGCCGCAGTGGCTCTTCCTTCGCGCCCTGCTCCAGGTTATCTTTCAGGTCTTGAACTTCGCTCGCGTCCATTGGGTTGCGCCTTTTCATCGTGGTTTCGGGGACATTCGGGGGGAAGCCGGCTTCGATTCAGGCTCTTAACATCATACGATCTCGCTTGGCAAAAGCCATCCACCGAGCGAATGTATCTCTTAATTTTCTATAAAATTGGACCGGCATAAACGAACTAAGAGCTAACGGCTAATAGCTAAAAGCTGCCTCACTTCCGCTTCCACCGCACTCCGTCCTTCGAGTCCTCGATAATCACGCCCTTCTCCGCCAACTCGTTCCGGATCTCATCGGCCCGCGCAAAGTTCCGCGCCTTCTTTGCCGCCGTACGCTCCGCTACCAGCTTCTCGATCGCCTCATCGGTCAACGATTGCGCGGCCACCAGTTCGGGAGCCACCTCCGCCATCCGGCCCGTCTCCTTCGCCCATTCCAGCGCGCGCCTCGTTGCTTCGGCATCTCGATCCTCAACCACATCGAACACGGCATCGAAATCCCTAAGCACCGGCAGAATCGCATCGCGGTCACCGGCAAAAAACTGTCCCTGATCGATTGCTGTGTTCCCTGCGCGCACCAAATCGAACACCGCCGCCAGCGCGTCGGCGGTGTTCAAATCGTTATCGAGCGCCTCCGTGAAATCCGCCCGCGCTTTCTTCGCCGCTTCCTGCATCGCGGAGTTCTCACCCGTCTCGAACTTGCCCGCCGTCACTCGCGCCTTGAACGTCCGCAATCGGTCGATCGCATTCGTCGCGTCCGTCAAGCTATCGAATGTGAAGTTGAACGGCTTTCGATACGGCACCGCGATCAGCGCCAGCCTGATCGCCGATGCTTTGTAACCCTTCAGCAGCAGGTCGCGCGGCGTATAAAAATTCCCTTCGCTCTTCGACATCTTCCGCCCGTCGACCAGCAGAAACCGCACGTGCATCCAATGCCGCGCAAAAGTCTTGTGCGTCGCCGTCTCGCTCTGCGCAATCTCGTTCTCGTGGTGCGGAAACATCAAATCCTCGCCGCCCGCGTGCAGGTCGAGGCTCTCGCCAAGATATTCCATCGCCATCGCCGAGCACTCAATGTGCCATCCCGGCCGTCCGCGCCCGATCGCCGTCTCCCACGACGTCTCGCCTGGTTTCGCAGCCTTCCACAACGCAAAGTCGCGCGCCGAATCCTTTTCGTACTCGTCCACGTCCACGCGCGCCCCGTCTTCCATGCCGCTCAAATCTTTCTTGCTCAGCTTGCCGTAATCAGGAAACGCCCGCAGCCTGAAGTACCACGATCCGTCTTCAGTTTTGTACGCCGCTCCCGCCGCCGCCAGCTTCTCCACCAGCGTCACCATTTGCTTGATGTGTTCGGTCGCCCTCGCAATCTGCTCCGGCCGCTCGATCCCCAGCGCCTCCATATCCTCGAAAAACGCCGCCACATACCGCGCCGTATACTCGCCGATCGGAACCCCCGCCTCGATCGAGTTGCGGATGATCTTGTCGTCCACGTCGGTAATGTTCATCACGTGCTGCACGCGCATTCCGCTCAGCAGCAGGAAGCGCCGCAGCACATCGATCTGCAAAAACGTTCTGAAATTTCCAATGTGCCCGTAGTCGTAGACGGTCGGCCCGCACGCGTACATCCGCAGCGCCTTGCCGTCGGCAGGCTCAAGCGCATCCAGTTGTCCCGTCAGGGTATTGAAAAGGCGGAGGGTCATCGCGTCGGAAGATCGTGCGCTACGCGCCTCATGCCGGCGCACCGCGAGCTCATTCAAACCCGCTTAAACGCTTGAACATGAACGTTTGCAGCCACTTCGATTGTAGCAGCGTGCACGCGCCGCCATCCGAACCACGCCTCTGTCATCCTGAGGTCGCCGTGGCGACCGAAGGATCCGCAGTTGCGCTTTTCACCCCGTGATCGCCGCAATTCCCACGCCAAAAAGCACGATGAGCGCCCACCAGCCAAACACTGCTATGTAGCCCGAGCTGCGCTTGGTTCCCGCGAGTGTCGCTATTCCAATGCTCAGCAGGACCAGCGCCCAAATCGTCACTGCATCGACTGAAGTAGCCAGCGCATAAAGCGCTTTGTTCGTATCCACCGGATCAAGAAACGCGCCCAGATTGGTCGGCGCGTAGTTTTTGATGTTGAACGACTCCGGCGCCATTCCCGAATAAATCACAATCGTCCCCAGAATGGGTTTGATGATCTGCGGCAGCCATGCGTAATAAAACAGCGCAAACACAGCGCCGAACTTCGCCCTCCCACCGAACCCGAAATTGATGGTGGCCATCAGGACCGCCGCGAAAAGCGCAACCACTGCCATACCAAAAACCGGCGCAGCGATAAAAATACCCTCCGTGACTCCGAGCGTGATCTTGTTAGCCATCGCGCGCTGTTCAGGAGGCATCTGCGCCATACGTTCTTGTTGTTTCGGGTTCATCCGAGCCTGGTTGTCCACAACCTGCTGCATTCCGATCTTCTGAACAATCGCTCCGAACAGAATGTAAGAAAACAGGGAACCAATGATCAGCGGCAGCCACCAGCTCCTATTCCCGCGCTTGATGTCTTCGAACGTCTTCGACGGCGCCGTAAACGTGTTCGTCACCCGCTGCCATTGCGTCAATCCGGTGCCTGACGGCGCTACCGCCGCAGGTTGCACTCCAATATCGCTCATCGCTCGCCTCACAGTTTGGTTTGAGGAATTTAGAACTGCTCTTCACCGCGCAGAATAACCCGCCCGCGATTGTATCCTGCGCACGCGTCAAGAATCGAATGAATTTTCTCGTTAATCAAAGGTGGGCATAAAGCGTAGGCGCTTCAGTTGAAGGGTACGGGCTTCAGCACCCGAGGGAATACCCTTTAATATCTGACTCACTACCTTCGAATGAGATGATCGCTCTAAATTGAAGCGCCCGCGATTCTGGGCCTAGCAATGGGGTCAACTACGTGCCCTGCGCCTCAGCCGGCTCCGCCGTCCGTCTGCGCCGCCGCTCCGCAACCGGCTTCGCTGGAGTAGCGGGGCCCACCGTTCCGCCCGGCACATAGCTCTTATAGACAGTGATGTGGAAGCACGCCTGCTTGAACTCCTCTTCCACGTCGATCTTTCCTTCGGCCTCGAGCCCCATCAGCCTCCGGCGCATCCATGCAATCTCCGCGCGGGTCAGCCCCTTCTTCGCAATATCCACGGCCGCTCCCGTCAGGTGCGGGCTCACCAGCTCCCCTTCAGCCGGAGCAGCATTCCCGTTGATCCGCATCAGCCGCCGTTGGTATTCAACGGTCCGCACCGCCGAACTCACTTCAATCGCACTGTGAAACGCCGCCGCATGCGCCCTCGCCAAATCGCTCAGAAACTTCGCCGTCCACGGCCGGCAATAGCGGTGATTATCCTCGAGTTGAGGATTCACCACCAGCCCGCTCGACACCGGCAGTGGTACCAGCAGATTGTCCGCGATGCGCGCCGCCAGATCGGCCTCGTCCTCAATCCGCTCCAGTCCTTCGGCCTCGAGCCGCTCGTTCTGCCGCTCCAGCGATTCCAGTGATCCGCGCAGCGGCGCAGGCATTCCGCTCCTCGGAATCACCAGCGTTGCCATGTCGCGTTTTGCCTTCGCCCCCGCAGAACTCGCTGCTTCGCCCGCGGGACCAGTCGTCGCGCTCCGGTCGCCCTCTTGCTGTGCCGCCTCGCTAGCCTCCGCGTCAGGCTCGCCCGCAGTCATTCGATCGACGGCCGCGGCCCCCGAATCTTCCGTGCCTTCGTTCGCTTCCATCGGACTCGCCGCCGGCGCTGCCGCTCGCTCCGCGTTCACCCTCCGCGATTCCGCATCCTCCCGTTCACCGCCCGTCGCATCGTCTGAATCTGCGAATCTCCGCGCCGCCCCACTCGACTCCGAAACCCGTGTCGCCTCACTCTCGCGCGATCGCCACTCCGCCCGCTCCAATCTCACGCGCCGCGTTGAACGCAGCCTTGTCACACGCACGGTCCGACGCGTCGCACTCGACTCGCCTTCACGCCTGCGAAGAATTGCCATCCCCGCCTCGCGTCCCGCCTCATCCGGCGTCAGTTTTCTCCGTGTCGCGCTCAAATTTGCAAGGCTTGTGTGGTGAATTCCTTCGCGGCCGCCCACCGCTCCGCTCTCATGCTTCAACGGATGATGCGCTACTCGCGCCGCCCCACGATTCCTGCTCGGCGCAGTCGTCGCGGTCCTCCGCGCAGTCTTATTCGATTGGCTTGTCTGAGCGTAAAGCGTGCCATGCGTCGCAAGCATGGCCAGCGCAGCCGCTATCAGTGCGGTGCGGCGCATGAGGGGGAGTGCGGACAATCCAGAGCTTCTCCAGTCTACTTCGATCCGCATTCTCGTCCGAGTGCCTTCGCGGATTCTACTTTGTCTGATAATTGGACGCGCAGACCGTTTCTTCGGGTACGCGCCAAGTCGCTCATTGTGTGGGGCCGGGCGTCGCGCCGTCCTGCCCGTCCATCGGAATAACGGGCCTTTTCGATGGCTTCAATGCAAATTCCTTCCTGATCAACGCGAACCCGCCCTCCGGCAAATCCGCCTGCAGCAGTTGGTTCTCCGGTCCGGAATACAATCCCGTATTCTCTCCCGCAATCATCGCCACCACGTGGTGCACCGTGATCGGCTTACCTGCCAGCGTTCCCTCCTCATCGGGATACGTCGCCAGCTGCACCGGCACAATCGATCCAGCCTCCTTCGGCAATATCGCCCACAGGTCGCGATTATTGTGCGCCACCGCCAGTGCCAGCAGCGTCTCCAGCGCGCCCGCGTCGAAGTCGGGCAGCAACACCGCCGCCGGATGCGACGCCAGCCGCGTCGTCGTGCTCTTTCCATTCGCCGAAATAGTCAGTTGGATCTGCGCCGCATCGGGCGCAGCCACTACATTCACTGCCTCGCCATTCACCGTCGCGCTCAAAACCGCGTGCTCAAGCTCGTTCGCCGCGCTCAACTCTTCATCTTTTGACAGCGCGTAGTCGAGCCCCTGCACCGTCACCTTCACAATGGCCGTCGAGTCGTAACCATCCTTCGTCGCGCTAAACCTGTAGCTCGCCGTCCCAACCGCGTGTCCGTTCTGCGCGACCTCAAAGCTGCCGGACTGCGCCGCACCCGCGGCACCAAATCCCACCAAGACCAACAAAATAATCCCTGCGCGCGGGAAAATCCTCAATCGCTGCACGTGTGTTTCGAACTCCTACCCGGATTAGACACCCTGCGGGAGAAAGGGTTGCGATTGCAAACCGCATTCACTAACCTGCTGACTTCCCGATCTGCGGGGTACCCCATCCTAAAGCTCGAAGCATCGCGGAGAGCTTTAGGGTGGGATCGCACGTCCACCAACTTGCCGGGTGTCCAGGTCCCTCGCCCGCCGTAGCGGAGGAACCTGAGAATGCACGGCCCTAAACCCACCACCAAAAGCTAGAGGCTGGAAGCTAGCGGCTAGAAGCCGCTTCTCAAAGCACCCCCAGCTTTTCTAACCCTGCCCGCAGTGCCTCTGCGCCCACAAACCGTATGGCCGCCATCCCCACTGCGGCCGCGCCGTCAACATTCTCCTGCCGGTCGTCGATAAAGAGCGTCCTCTCCGGCTTCGACCCAAGAATGTCCAGCGCCCGCCGGTAGATCGCCGCGTCCGGCTTGCGCAGCCCCACGTAACACGAACTGAACGCCACCTCAAAATAGCGCCGCAGCCCGAACTTCTCGAATCGGTATTCGTTGGTCTCGCGCGCCTCGTTATTCAGCGCGCCCAACAGATAATTCGACGCCGCAGTCTCCCCGAGAATCCCCATCGCTCCGTCTTCCAGCAGCTTCGACTGCGCCAGGATGAACTCAAAAAACTCCGCGTGCGAAAAATCTCGCGGCTCATAAAACACTGCCGCGTCCAGATACTGGTCTACGTCGATCTCGCCCCGTTCCCACGCTTCGAACACCCGATCATGCCTCCGCTCCAGCTCCGCAGCATCCAGCCCGAACCGCGCCACCGCCGCCGCGCGCTCATTGCGGTCCCAGCCGTTGGTCAGCAGCACTCCGCCAACATCAAACAGGATCACGTCGAAGGGCAGCATTAGCTCACTCTTTCCCGCGCAGCGCGCGTGCTGTTTCACAATTGGGAAGACTATGCGGATTCCTTGCAGATAAGAACGATTGAACTCGATCCCACTCGACGGCGTGCCCCATCCATCTCGCGCTCTTTGCGGGATGGGTGGGAAAGCACTCCCGTCAACCGAGCTAGACAAAGCTAGCGGCTAATAGCTAGCAGCTAAAAGCTGCTCTCTATCGCATGTACTTCGCCTCGATCGCCAGCACTTTCTTGAACCGCCGCTCGAACCGGCCTTCCTGCGCCTGAAACTTTGCGCCGACAAAAGTCTGCGCTAGCTCCATCGCCAGTGCCGAGCCGATGATCCGCGCACCCAGCACTAGCACATTCATGTCGTCGTGCTCCACTCCCTGGTGCGCCGAATACGTATCGTGGCAAATCCCCGCGCGAATCCCCGGAATCTTGTTCGCCGCTACGCATACGCCCACGCCCGATCCGCAAATCACAATCCCGCGCGGCGCTTCGCCCGCCTTGATCGCCTCGCCAACCCGCTCCGCAAAGTCGGGATAATCGTCTTCGGGCTCGCATTTAAACGCGCCCAGGTCCACGAGTTCGTGCCCCGCCTTCGTCAACCCCGCGCGTACTTCTTCCTTCAACGCAAATCCCGCATGATCCGATGCAATCACAAGCTTCAACGTCTGTTTCCTTTCCAATCTTTGGGGGACCGCTCACCCAGCACAATCAGGGGTGCCCCACCCTAGCTTCGCTAGGGTGGGATCTCGCCCCGCTAACTCCGCCGAGTGCCCCATCCATCCCGCGCTCTTTGCGGGATGGGTGGGAAAGTACTCCTGCCCATCAAGCACAAAAAGCTAGCGGCTAGCAGCTGCCTTCACCAGCTTCTTCGCTCTCCCCGCCACATTCTCGGCCGTGAATCCCAGCTCCTTCATCACCACCGGCCCTTGGGCCGACGCGCCAAACCGATCCAGCCCAATCACGTCGCCATCCGTGCCAACGTACTTCCACCACCCCAGCGTCGCGCCGGCTTCAACCGCCAGCTTCGGCACGCTCGCCGGCAGCACGCTCTCTTTGTACGCGGCCGATTGCTCCTCGAAAATCTTCCAACTCGGCATGCTCACCACGCGCGCGCTGATTCCCTCTGCCGCCAGCAGTTTCGCCGCCCCCTGGGCCAGCTGAACCTCCGATCCAGTCCCGATCAGAATCACTTGCGGCTTCGCGGCGTCCTCCAGCACGTACGCTCCCTTGCTCGCGCCCGCGTACACGTCGTGCTTCGCCACATCGATCACCGGCACATCCTGCCGCGTCAGCGCAAAGAAGCACGGCCCCTTGCGCTCCAGAGCCAGCCGCCAGCAAGCTGCCGTCTCATTCGCGTCCGCCGGCCTCAAATCCGTCATGTGCGGTACCGCGCGCAGCGCCATCAAATGCTCAATCGGCTCGTGCGTTGGTCCATCCTCGCCCACCCCAATCGAATCGTGCGTGAACACAAACGTCGATGCCGATTCCATAATCGCGGCAATCCTTAACGCCGGCTTGGCATAATCCGAAAACACAAAGAACGTCGACCCAAACGGCCGCAACCCGCCGTGAACCGCCATCCCGTTCACCGCCGCGCACATTGCCAGCTCGCGCACGCCAAAAAACACATTCCGGCCCGCAGGATCGGAGTTGAAATGCGCGCTGTCCTTGAAAATCGTCTTTGTCGACGCCGTCAAATCCGCCGCCCCGCCAAACAGCTCCGGCACCGCAGCCGCAATCGCATTCATCACCTGCTGCCCGGCATTGCGCGTCGCCACCGGCTTCTCCGTCGCAAAACTCGGCAGCGCCTTCTCCCATCCAGCCTTCAGCTTGCCCGCTTGCGTGCGCTCAAACTCCGCCGCCAGCTCGGGAAATGCCTTCTTATACGCAGCGAACGCACCGTTCCACTTCGCTTCCTGGTCCGCGCCGCGTTTCACCGCCTCGCGCCAGTTCTTCAGCGCGTCTTCCGGCACATAAAAACTCTGGTCCTCGGGAAATCCAAAAAACTTCTTCGTCGCTGCCGTATCCTCGGCGCTCATCGCCTCGCCGTGCACTTTATTCGTTCCCGCCTTCGGGCTGCCGTAACCGATCACCGTGCGCACAGCGATCAGTGATGGCTTGTCGGTCACCGCCTTCGCCGCCTCAATCGCCGCTTCCAGCGCATCCAGATCGTTGCCATCCATCACGCGCTGCACATGCCAGTTGTAGGCCTCAAACCGCTTGTACACATCCTCGGTAAAACTCCACTCCGACGGACCGTCGAGCGTAATGAGATTGTCGTCGTACAGCGCGATCAGCTTTCCCAGCTTCATCGTCCCGGCCATCGACGCCGCTTCGTGCGAAATTCCTTCCATCAAATCGCCGTCGCCGCACAACATATAGGTGTGGTGATCCACCACGTTGAAGCCGGGCTTGTTGTAAACCGCCGCCAGGTGCTTCTCCGCGATCGCCATGCCCACCGCCATTCCGAATCCCTGCCCAAGCGGTCCCGTGGTCGCTTCCACGCCGTCCGTCAATCCATATTCGGGATGTCCCGGCGTCTTCGATTCCCATCGCCTGAAGCTTTTCAAATCGTCCAGCGTCACCTTGTAGCCGGTCAAAAACAGCGTTCCATACAGCAGCGCCGACGCGTGCCCGTTCGACAACACAAACCTGTCACGATCCGCCCACTTCGAGTGCGCGGGATTGTGCTTCATCAGCTTGTGGAACAGCAGATAGCTGATCGGCGCGCATCCCAGCGGCGCTCCCGGATGTCCGCTGTTGGCCTTTTCCACTTCATCCAGCGCCAGCATGCGCAAAGTATCGATCGAAAGTTGGTCGAGTGAGAGTGATGCAATCCCCGATGCCATATGAGTCTTGGATTCCTTTCGTAGGGCACGGCATTTACCGTGCCGTGATTCTTGTTTGAAAGGGCGAGATTTCAGCCCCTTTTGCAAACTGCGTCAATGCCGCCGCTTTGAAAGGGCACGACTTCAGTCGCGCCAATCAAGCACTTAAGGAATGAGGGGCTTTAGCCCCGGAGCGAAGCGAACCTCGCCTTGCTCCTCGCGCGCTAAACCGCTCCCACCTTCACCTTCACATTGTATCCAAGCCAGCGATCCGATTCCTGCCAGTGCATCGTCCATTCCAACTCGCTGCACCCCGCCGCCGGCTTCAGGTCTGCGCAGAATCCCGCACTTCCTAATCCCCTGCTAATGCTCTTCTTCACCGTCTTCCAGCCGTCGTCAGTCCACATCACATCGAAAAACCCGCCATCCAGAATCCGCAGCGTGCCTCCCGCATCAATCCGCTGAATCGGCCGCATGAAGCTGTAAATCTCAATGCCTCGCTTGCACTTTTTTCGTCCTTCGTCCGTGCAATATCGCTCGTACACCGCTTCGATGCGGTCATACACTTTTCCGTCCACCGCCGATCGCAACAGCTTCAAATACTCCGCATGAGCCCACACCAGCGGCACCGCCGATCCCGCCGGCTGCCCCTTCTTCAAACTCTTCTCCGGACGGTCAGCTTCATCCCATACCTGCTCCGGCAGCAACTGTCCACAGCTCGCATACCCCTCATACGTTTTGATCAGTTGGCTGATGTCGTTCCCCGCCGCCAGCTCGCGATGCGCGCGCTCTCCCGTCAACAGCGGCCACACTCGCCCCTGTCCCCATCCCTCATACGGGCCGCCGTCCGGCCGCTGTCCATATCCGTCGAAGTTGTAGCGCAACCACCCCGCGCCCTGCGGCAACTCGCGCTTCAGCACCGCATCCACAACTTTCAACGAATCCGCAATCAGCGGATCATCCGCCCGCCGCACGCCATACCGCACCAGCTCCAGAAATCCTCCATCGATAATCTCGCGCGCTTCAAACTCGGTTCGCGTTCCCGGCGGCCTGTTCGCCAGGTGGATCATTTCGTCTCCGCATCCCTCGTGCGCATACGCTTCTCCGCACTCTGGAGGCCTGATCCGCATGTAGTGCCTTTTCACTTCCGGATGCAGCACTCCATCGTTCGTCACCGTCCAGTCTTCAAGGTGCCCTTCGATCCAGTCCGCAAATTCCTCAAGAAACTCTCCCAGTTCGTCTGCATCGTGCGCCCGCGCCATCTCCGCCGCGCAAATCAATCCGCCAATCACCGCCGCCAATGTCGAAGGCGAATACCCCGCATTCTCCTCCCATCGCTCCTGGTGCGTAATCGGCGCTTGCCTCACCAGGCATCCCGCCGCGCGCTCCACAAAAGGAAACATGTGCAGCTCGCCCAGTCCTCCTGCCTGCCACAGCCGCCACGCCAGAATGATCGGAAATGCCACTTCATCCAATTGCTTTCCGCTCCAGTAGGGCCTCCCGTCAATCCAGAAATTCTGCGCGAACCCTCCATCCACCTGCTGCGTGCACGCCAAATAGACCAGCGCCCGCCGCGCCGTCTCCGCGCGTCCGCATGCCAGCAGCGCCGTCGCCGTCTGCACCATGTCGCGCGTCCACACCAGGTGGTATCCGCCCAGATCGTCGTCGCCCTTCACCTGTCCCCACGGAATCGATGCCGACGCCACAAACGCTCCCGAGAACTCCTTGTCCTCGTGCGCCAGCAGCACCGCATGGCTCGCCCGCATCAGCTTGCCGCCATCCTGCGACTTCGCAGCCAGCTCGTCGGGATGCGCGGCCCTTTTCCATTGCTCGATGAATCGCGCCTTCTGCTCCGCAAACGGAACACTCAGCGCACCCATCGTTTTTTGCAGCGCCGTGTGGTGTCCCTCTCCAATCCCGATCGCCAGCGTGAACTCCCGCACCGCCTTCTCGCCCTCAACCTTCGCCACAACCTCGCCGGCAATGCCCTCGCGCGCGCTTCTCAAATCGTCAACACATCCCAGGTCGATCTCACCCATCATCGCCACGTTCCCGTTCGTCGCCGACCCGAACTCCCACTTCATGGTCATGTTCTGCATCAGGTCCTGCCAGCCGTCGCTCGCGCCCACGAATCCACAGCTCATTCGCACGAACCCGCAGCTCGCCGTCATCACCAGCGTCAAGCCGTTCTTCCACGCCAGCAGCACCTTGTGCCCGGCCAGGTCCATCGTCTTCGCCGAGTTCCCCTCCCCGCCTCCATCCATGTGCGGCGCCAGCAACGCGTAAAGCTTCAGCCGCGGCATCAGGTCCTTGTGCGCTTCCAGGCAAATCCGCTGCAACACCACTCCATGATGCGGATCGGCGATCATCTCCTTCGTCAGCACATACCGCCCGTCCGGGTCGCGATTCTCATAACGCACTCCAAGCGCGTCCGCGTCGATATATTCAAACGTCGTCTTCATATCGCGCTTCTCTTCGTGCACAAACGTCTCCCCATCGCTCAACAGGAACTCCATGTCCCGCACCTGTGGGTGATCGATTGTGGGGAAATAAATTTCGTTCAGGATTCCATGCGAGCACGTGAACCAGATCCGGCTCGAGCCCGAGTAGGCCGTCACCACCGCATCCTTCACGCTTGAAGTCCATCGCGGCGCAAGCCCCGGCGCGCCAAATGCCTCGCCCTGCTGCTCAAGCCACCGGTACATCGGTTGCTGGTCGCTCATGCTCACTCTTTTCGGAATTTGATGAATCGGAATTGGGGAACAGAGACAGATCTTCAGTCTCGAACAAGATCGAACCGAGGCTTGGGAGCCGCAAATCGCTCACATAATTCGACGATCACTGGATGTAGATGGATCCTAAATTCTTCGACCCATCCAGTTTGTCAATGCAAGTTCAAATGTTCTCTGAAACTCTGGCACCTCGTTCTCTCGCTTGCCTCAGCGGACAAATTATTGGCTATTCGCTATTGGCTACTGGCTATTGGCTAACAGCTTCCCGCCGTCCTCGCCCTCACCAGCATGTACTTCACGCCCGCCTCGATCTCCTGCGCCGTCATGTCCTCCACCACTCCCGCATCGCCAATCCCCACCGTCAGCACGAACCGCCTTACCCCGCCGGAATTCTTTTTGTCGCGCCCCGTCGCCGCCATCACTCGCCCCGCGGTCACCTTCAGCTTCGGCCACGGCCCGTACCGGTAGATCAGCTTCTCCATCCGCTCCATCTGCGCGCCCGTAATCGTGCCCCGCCGTCGCGATACGGCCAGCGCCGCCACCATCCCCCACGCCACTGCCTCGCCGTGCAGCATCGTTTTGTAGCGTGTCGCCTGCTCCAGCGCGTGTCCCACGGTATGCCCGAAGTTCAGAATCATGCGCAATCCGCCCTCGCGCTCATCCTTCCGCACCACCTCGGCCTTCATCCTCACCGACGCCGCAATCACACGTTCGAGCGCCTTCGGTTCGCGCGCCAGAATCTCCTCCGCGTGCTCTTCCATAAAGCGCACCAGCGCGCGGTCGCGAATAAACCCCGCCTTCACGCTCTCCATCAATCCCGCTCTCAATTCGCGATCGGGCAACGTCCCCAGCACTCCGATATCGGCAAACACTGCGCGCGGCTGATGAAAACTCCCAACAAGATTCTTCCCTTCAGGCAGATTCACGCCCGTCTTCCCGCCCACGCTCGAATCCACATGCGCCAAAAATGTCGTCGGCACCTGAACATAATTGATTCCGCGCATGAACGTCGCAGCCACAAATCCGCCCACGTCGCCCACGATCCCGCCGCCGAAGGCAATCAGCAGGCTGCTCCTGTCGCCGCCCGCCTGCACCATCTCGCGCAGCAGCCGTTCCGCGCTTTTAACAGTCTTGTGCTGCTCGCCCACCGGCAAAAAAAGCACAACCGGATCTTCCGTCTCCGCCTCTCGAAATGACCGCAGAAATGTCTTTTGCCACAAAGCCCAGATCTCCGGCGACGTAAGCACAAATACGCGCCTCGCCTGTCCGCCGTGGCGGAGCATCTGCCCCACTGCCCGCGCAATCCGCGGCGCCAATGTCTCCAGCAAACCGCTCCCAGCAAACACGTCGTACTTCGCCGATGGCGTCTCTACCCGTATCGTCTGCACAGTATTCTCATTCTAGTTTGCCTCGCGTCGGGTGCCCCCGGTCCATTGCCCGCCGCGGCTGAGGGACCGGGGATACCACAAACCCTCATTCCCCGGAGACCTGTCATCCTGAACCCGTTCGTCTGCGGTCGCGGACGAACGGCGCGAAGGATCTGCGGTTGCTTTATCCCGGAACACCGCTCGGTGCTAGACTTTCCCCGCGATCCCTGGAGCTTTCCGATGCGCCACGAATCTATCCTCCTCGCACTGGCTTTCGTGTCTGCGGTCCTGGGAGCCCAGCAGCCCTCTTCTCAATCTGCTCCCGCAACTCCGCTCCCGGATTTTTATCCCCCTGACGCCGCGCCGTTTTCCTACAGGACCGCTTTCTACGCCCGCTCGGGAGTCACCGCCCCTACGCTGCTTCCCCTCAACGTCGTAGGTCTCGCCTCCGGTCATTGCAAGAAGCTCGATGGCACGACTGAAATATCCTTGATCGTCGCCGAAGACGGCACCCCGGCCGAAATCTATTTGCTTCGCGCAACCGGAACCGACCTCGATAGATTGGCCCTTAACATCGCGAAAGACGACCGGTTCGATCCAGGCACCTACAATGGCAAGCCGGCGCCTACAGTCATCTCGGACCAGATCGCCCTCCACACCTGCATCCGTGAAACGCCGAACGATCAGGGCAAGAACATCCCGGAAATCATTCTCAGGTCAACTCCCGATCAAAAGATTGAGCTGCGGCAAGAGCCTGCGCCTTCGACAATGCCCATCGTTGACGACCGAACGGAGAAACAACCGACAGAAGGACCCCCGTATAAAGTCGGCGGCCCCGTCTCCTCTCCGGTTGTCATTCATTCGGTTGCAGCTCAATTCACGGATGTCGCGCGCTCTAACAAATATCAGGGCGTCTGCCTCATCTCCCTCGTCGTCGATGCGCAGGGCTTGCCGACCAACATGCGCATCGCTCGCCCCCTCGGAATGGGCCTCGACCAGCAGGCGATTGAAGCCATCAGGCATTATCGGTTCACGCCCGCGATGAAGAACGGAGTTCCCGTTCCCGTCCAGGTCACGATCGAGGTCGATTTCCGCCTCTATTGACCTCGCGCAGAAGCCGCTCGTTTTCCGGGCCGCGAGCACATTGGGATTAGGCTGCGAAGCAGCCGGGATCGAGGCGGACGGGGCTCGCCCAAAAACGTCCGAGCGGCCCGGAAAACAACCCTTCACTTCATCGGTGCTAAACTTCTTTTCGCCAACCTGGGAGAACCTCTATGCGCCGCGAATTCGCCGTCGCTCTCCTGTTTCTCGCGTCCGTTTCCTTCGCTGCCCCGCAGGCCGCCCCGCCCACCGACACAACCGCACCGACCCAGGCCAACGGACCGATTTATAAAGCCGGCGAGTACATCAGCGCCCCTCAGGTCAAACATAGCGTCGAAGCGCAATACACGGATAAGGCGCGGCTGGCCAAGCGTGAGGGCGTCTGCCTGATTGGCCTCATCGTGAATGCCCATGGAGACCCCGTCAACGTCCATGTTGTTCGCGGGCTTGGCATGGGACTGGATGAGAAGGCAATCGAAGCCGTCAAGCAATACAAATTCAAGCCTGCAAAGTTGCACGGCAAAACGCCGGTTCCGGTGATGGTCACCATCGAGGTGGATTTCCGGCTCTAGCGGGCTCTCCACCGAACCCGCGCGATGTTCCCTGTTCTCTATTCCCTGGCCCCTATTCCCTGTCTCACCGACGCCACCGCGCACACCGCCAAAATCACCCCAATCACCACCAGCGACCATGTCACCGGCACATCCACCCACTTTGCCGCCAGCATCTTCAACGCCGCGAACGCCAATATCGCGCCGAGCCCGTAATGCAGAAATTTGAACCGCTCCAGCATCGCCGCCAGTCCAAAGTAAATCGAGCGCAGGCCCAGAATCGCTGCCACATTCGACGTGTACGCTACAAAGGGATTGTGCGTCACCGACAGCACTGCCGGAATCGAATCCGTCGCGAACAGCAGATCCGTCACTTCCACCGCCACAATCACCGGCACGAGCGACCCTTTGGCCGGCTGCAGCCGCACAATCCACTCCGGAACTGCCGCCCGCGCCGAGCCCCCGCGCACCATGCGCCACGCTGCGTAAAGCAGAATCAGCCCGAAGATCCAAGTCACCCACTCGAACCGCCGCAGCAGAGTCACGCCCACCGCAATGAACACCGCGCGCAACACAAACGCGCCCCACACTCCCCATTGCAATGCCGTGTGCTGCCGCTGCGTACTGATCCTGAACCCCTCGAACAGCACCAGGAACACGAACAAGTTATCGATGCTCAGCGAAGTCTCAATCGTGTATCCCGTCACGAACTCGAGCGCCGTCTGCCTGCCCATCGCCACGGCCACCCAGCACGCAAATCCCGCCGCGACCGCGGCCAGCCCCAGCGTCCCCATCCACACAAACATCTGCGCGTGCCGAGACTCGCGCCTGTGACCCGGCATCAGCGAGTCCGCCACCAGCAGCACGGCAACCACCGCGTGAAAGCCCACCCACCATTCCCAGCTTTCGCCCGCAATCACCGCGCCCGCGACCATAGCTGGATGCTACAGCACTGCAATCACTTCCAGCCCCTTCGAAGGGGCCGCGCCCGCACGCCTTCCAGCGAATTCCTGCCACCTTCGTGCACATTCGTGCATCCCTAAATAGGAGGAACCAGAAAAGCGCGAACTTCGCAGAAAGGGCTCCCGTGACCGAAGAGCTTCAAGGGAATCGAACCGCTCACGCAGGCGTATCCGCGCCAATCGTTCCTGCTCCCGTTCCTGCCCCCGTTCCCGACTCGTCCAGCCGCCCCAGCGTCGTCATCGTCGGCGCAGGATTCGCCGGCCTGCACGCCGCCAAAGCTCTCGTGCACCTGCCCGTCGATGTCACCGTCGTCGATCGCCGCAATCATCACACTTTCCAGCCGCTGCTCTATCAAGTCGCGCTGGCCGTGCTCTCCCCCGCCGATATCGCCCAGCCTATCCGCACCATTCTTCGCAACCAGCGCAACACTCAGGTGATCATGGACGAGGTCACCGCCATCGACACCGCTGCGCGGCGCGTGACCCTCGCCAGCGGCGCGAGTCTCGACTACGACTATCTCGTCCTCGCCACCGGCGCCACGCACTCCTATTTCGGCCACGACCAGTGGGAGCCCCTTGCCCCAGGCCTCAAGTCAATTGAAGACGCTACAGAAATCCGGCGCCGCGTTCTGCTCGCCTTCGAGCTTGCCGAGCGCCAGATGCTCGAGCAAGGCTGGCACCCTCCGCTCAACTTCGTCGTCATCGGCGGCGGTCCCACCGGCGTCGAGCTCGCCGGTGCCATCAGCGACATCGCGCAGCTCTACATGCGTCATGACTTCCGCCACATCGATCCGCGCAAGAGCCGCGTGCTCCTGCTCGATGGCGGAGATCGCGTCCTCGCGGCATATCCGCCCGACCTCTCCGCCAAAGCCGAAGCCACGCTCAAGCATCTCGGCGTTGAAGTCCACACCAAAACCCAGGTCACCAACGTCGGCCCCGGATGGGTTGAGGCAAACGGTCAGCGCATCGATGCCGCCGTCACGCTCTGGGCCGCCGGCGTCCAGGCCTCGCCGCTCGGCAAAATGCTCGCCGCCCAGCCCGATGCAAAATCCGAAATCAAACTCGACAAGCGCGGCTGCGTCATCGTCGACAGCTCCCTCAATCCCCCCGGCCTTCCCAGCGTCTTCGTGCTCGGCGATCTTGCACACTTCGAGCAGGACGGCCACCAGGTCCCCGGCGTCGCTCAGCCCGCCATGCAAATGGGCGACCACGTCGCCAAGCTCATCGCCGCGGACCTACACGGCAAGCCTCGCCCTCCGTTCCGCTACTTCGACAAGGGCGACATGGCCACCATCGGTCGCATGGCTGCCATCGCTAAAGTCGAGTGGCCCTTCAAGGCGCATCTCAGTGGCTTCGCTGCGTGGTTCACCTGGGTCACCGTGCACATCTTCTTCCTCATCGGTTTCCGCAACCGGATCGCCGTCCTGGCCAGCTGGATGTGGACCTACTTCACGTTCACTCGCGGCGCGCGCCTCATTACCGGCGACCAAACCCTCCCCGGCTGGAGCGAACAAACGGAGAGTGGCCCCTCGCCCGCCGCCGCAAAAACTCATCCCACCAATGGCAGCGCCAAAGCCGCCGATTGAATCGGGATAGCACAAACTCGAGTCTCCCGCTAACGCCCGACCCCGCCCCATTAAACTGGTAACGACATGCTCGACCTATCCTTCGTCCGTTCCAACCTCGAGTTGGTTGAAGAAAAACTGCGCGCGCGTGGCGCCGATCCCGCCGCCCTCCTTGGCGATTTTCGCGCCCTCGACAAAAGCCGCCGCGAAGCCATCACTTCTGCCGAGCAGCTCAAGGCGCGCCGCAACGAGCTCTCGCAGCAGGTCGGCGCGCTCATGAAGGCCGGCAAAAAAGACGAAGCCGCCGCAATCCAGGACGAAACCCGCCAGCTCAAAGAAAAACTTGACTCGCTCGACAAGACCGCCGCCGAGCTCGACGAGCAGCTTCGCCAGTCTCTCGCCCGCGTTCCCAATCTCACCCGCGACGAAGTCCCCATCGGCACCTCCGAAGCCGACAACAAAACCATCAAAACCTGGGGCGAACAGAAAAAGTTCGACTTCACTCCCAAGCCGCACTGGGAAATCGGCGAATCTCTCGGCATCCTCGACCTCGAGCGCGCCGCCAAGCTATCCGGCGCTCGCTTCGCAGTCTACTTCGGCGCAGGCGCGCGCCTTGAGCGCGCCCTCATCAGCTTCATGCTCGACATGCACACGCGCCACCACGGCTACACCGAGGTCCTTCCGCCGTTCATGGTCAACTCCAAGTCGCTCTTCGGCACCGGCCAGCTACCCAAATTCGCTGAAGACCTTTTCCGCTGCTCCGACGCCGACGTCGACGCCGCCACGCGCGGCGAATTCCGCGACAGCGATCACTGGCTCATCCCCACCGCCGAGGTTCCCGTCACTAATCTCTATCGCGACGAAATTCTCGACGAGTCTCGCCTGCCCATTTCCTTCACCGCCTACACGCCCTGCTTCCGCGCTGAAGCCGGCGCCGCCGGCAAGGACACGCGCGGCATCATCCGCCAGCACCAATTTCAAAAAGTCGAGCTTGTCAAGTTCACGCGGCCTGACCAATCCGACGCGCAGCACGAGCAGCTCACGCGCCACGCCGAAGAAATCCTCGAGGTTCTCAACCTTCCATATCGCCGCGTCCTGCTCTGCACCGGCGACACCGGCTTCTCCTCTGCCAAAACCTACGACCTCGAAGTCTGGTTGCCCGGCCAGAATCTTTACCGCGAAATCTCTTCCTGCTCCAACTTCGACGCCTTCCAGGCTCGCCGCGCCAACATCCGCTACCGCCCCTCAGGCCCCAAGGGGAAACCCGAGTTCGTCCACACCCTCAACGGCAGCGGCCTCGCCGTCGGCCGCACGTGGCTCGCCATCCTCGAAAACTACCAGCAGGCCGACGGCTCCGTGATCATTCCCGAGCCGCTGCGCATCTATATGGGCGGAATGGATAGAATTGTCAGGGAGCCATGATGGCATCAACGTCTTCACAAGGTGCGGTCGACCCGTCGCAAGGCGGCGCAATCGCTCAACCTTCGCACGCAGCCGCTCAACCTCGGCGCAGTTTCAGGCAGATCCTTAGGAGCTACTTCTATTGGACCTATCCTCGCGGATCGTTTCACTACGACATCATGGTCACGCTCATTCTGCTCTTCATCTTCATCACTCCGCACCTTTGGGATTACGGCGCCGAACCATCTCCCGTCGCCGCCACCAATCAGTCGTTTCAGGTCGTTCCCAGCGGCCGCGGCGTCATCATCTCCGTGCAATCATCCGCGGTCAGCATTCCGCCCGGCGCCTCCGATCGCGAAGTAAAGCGCATTCTGCGCAAAGCCATTGAGCCGGTCACTGGTGACGACGTCTACGTCGAGCATTGGGAAACAACCACCGATGCCAAAGGCAACATCACCTGGAAAGTCTGGGCCCACCGCTAACTCATTTTCAGGAATCCTCAGGCCCTATCCGCGACTCCAATACTGCAAGGAAGCTTATGCGGCTACGTTTTGGATTTATAGCACCCATCGCGCTGATTGCATTTTTTTCGGCCTTGCCCGCTGCCCGCGCCCAGGATCTTAACAGCGTCCTCGCAAAGCTCGATGCCGCAGCCAAGAACTTCCATACCACGACCGCCAGCTTTGAATTTGTCACCGTGCAAACGGATCCCATCCCCGACACGGACACGCTCAAAGGAACCGCATACTACGAGCGCCAGGGCACGCACTTTCAAATGGCCGCGCACGTTGCGGATCACGATGGCCACCCCGCAGCCCAGGCCTATATCTTCTCCAACGGCGTTCTCCGCGAGTCCGACTCCGGCAAAGAAAGCGATGCCAGGACCTATACGCAGGCCGGTAAATACGAAAGCTATCTGATGCTCGGCTTCGGCGCCAGCGGCCACGACCTTCAGGACAAATGGGACATCAAGTATCTCGGCGCCGAAACCATCGACGGCGTCAAAACCGACAAGCTCGAACTCGTTGCCAAGGACCCGAACGTCCGCTCGAATATTCCCAAAGTCACCATCTGGCTCGACACCTCACGCGCGGTCTCGCTCAAACAGGTCTTCGACGAGAAAGACGGCACTACGCGCACCTGTCACTACACCAACATCAAGGTCAATCAGCCATTGCCCGGCAATGCCTTCAGCTTCGCCAAGTGAAAGCGCCAAGCAATCCACGCCACCGCCACTCCCCCCAGCGCCATCAACATCGGAAAACATTCGATCGTGTACCGCGTCTCCGGCGCTTCAATCGTCAGCAGCAACACACTCCTTAGCACCATGTAGGCCAGCAGCGCCGCCCAATAACGCGGCCGCAAACACATCCCGGCAATCCCCAGGACTAGATAAACCGCATTCAACCCCGCATAGGCCCAGCAGAACCGCGTCTCCGCGCGATGATGCGAATACACCCACCAATCCAGATCGATATCGAGATCCTCCACCCTCGGGCGCAGCCACATATCGGCCAGTCGCCCCAGCGGCAGCCACACATACTGCCTCAATGGATCGGCCGCAATTCGCTCATCGGCCAGCCGCCCAAAGCGTGCGTCAATCGCCGGCGTCAGCTCCATTCCGTGATTGTTATAGTCCGCCGCCAGCGCCACGGTTTCCGCGCGCTGCGCCGTTGAATCGAACGCGCGGTTCGGCAGCTCCGTCACGTCCAGCTCATCCCCCGGCACATTCCAATAAATCTCGTACGTCGAAATGAAATCCAGGCACCAGCTCTTCACCCATCGCTCCCATCCGGGATTCGCGCTCTCACCCGGATCGGTAGCGAGCCGCGGCGCCAGCGGCTCAATCACATGAAAAACTCTCCAATTTCTCGCCGTCCAAACCGCAAACGGAGCCAGCGCCAGCAAAACGCAAACCGTCGCCATCCGCGCCCGCGCTCGGGTCCACCTCAGACTTAGTCCAAAACCAAGAAAAAAAATTGCCGCCAGCGCTCCGTCCGGCCGCAACAACGTCGCTCCGCTCACCGCCGCCGTAAACCACAACGCATGCGCCCAGTTCGGCGCATCCCTGCATCGCACCATCGCCCACATGGCCAGCGCCAGCGCAAAAAGCGTCAGCGACTCCGTCATCGGTTCAGCCGTATAAGAAGCTGTAAACGGACAAAGCGCAGCCAGCCACAGCGTCGCCAGTCCGGCGCGCCGGCTCATCGCCGCCGGCGCAATCCTCCGCGCCACTCCGGCCAGCAGCAGGCACCCCACCAGGTCAAACCCTATCTGCACCTCTGCCGCGGCGTAGTAATTCTCCATCCCGAAAAGCCGAAAGCACGCCGCCAGAAAAATCGGATACCCAGGAAGCCTGATCAGCGTCGGATACATCTTCCCCGCCGCCGTCGTCAGGTCGTATTGTCCGTGCAGCAGAAGATTTTTCGCCAGCCCGCCGTAGATCAGCGAGTCCCCATTCACCTCAAAAACGTTCCGCAGCATCCAAAGCCGCAACGCCAGGCCGGCCAAAAGCGCCAATATCACCGGCAGCGCTCCGGCTCCACGCCCCCAACGCGTCTCCGCCTGACTCTCCACCGTTAATTGACTCTCGTCGCCGGCTTCCATACGATTTTTAATGTACAGCGTGCGGCACATCCAGGAATTACGCGCCCTTGCCGGTTCCCCGCCGAGGCCGTCGCATTCATGGAATGCGACCGATTTTTTCGCTGGCTTTAAGGGGCCGTTCTCAGTACAAAGATGCCGGACCAACAAATCTTCCTCGACCCGGAACGCAAGCGCTGGAAGCGCCTGCGCCGCATTCTCGACGCGGTCGCCGTCCTGTCCACCCTCGTCCTCGTCGGCTTCACCTTCAACGTCATCCGCAACCAGCGGCTGCCGGAGTTGCTGCTTCCCAATCCCAGGCACAACTACCGCGCCCTGCCTGAGCCGTCCATCCTCGAGCGCAACGGCAAGCATCCCGCTCGCCGCAAAACCGAACGCAAGCCGTCCGATATCCCTTTAAACACGGGAGAAGGTCTGCGCGCCGCCTACTATGTGCAATACGACCCGGCCAGCTACTCCTCGCTCAAGGAGCACATCCACCAGCTCGACATGCTTTTCCCCATGTGGCTGCATGTCGATTCGCCCAACGGCACGCTCATGATGATGAGCGGCGACAACCTCAGCGAGCAGCCTGTCTTCGAGGGCTCCGCCGTCCACGACCCCGACTACCTCAACAAAGTCAAGCACGTCATTCAGGCCGCCAAGGAAGACACCGAAGTCTTTCCCGCCATCAACAACTTCAATCCCCACACGCAGGAGTGGGATGCCGGCGTTGGCGAGGTGCTCTCCGACCCCGATAAGTCCGCTGCGCTCCTCCAGCAGATCACGCGCTTCCTCGCGTCCTACCCCGCCTATCGCGGCATCTCGCTCGACATCGAAAGCATTCCCGAAGCGGACGATCCCGCCTATCTCAGCTTCATCCAGTCGCTCTATGCTCAGTTGCACCCGCGCGGATTTCGCCTCTACGTCAACGTCGCCGTCGCCACCAGCAGCTCAACGCTCAAGTCCATGGCCGCAAACTCCGACGGCATCATCCTCATGAACTACGACGAGCATCAGGACACCAGCGACCCGGGCCCCATCGCCAGCCAGCAATGGTTCATCGCCAACCTCGTCCGCGTCCTCAAAATCGTTCCCAAAGACAGAATCATCTGCGCCATCGGCAACTACGGCTACGACTGGACTCTTTCCATTCCCAATCCCAAAGATCCTCACCATCCCAAGCCCAAAGTCCTGGCCACTGACGATCTCTCCGTCACCGACACCTGGGAGCGCGCCTCCGACGCCGACGCCGACCTCGATCTCGACTACGACACCCTCAATCCTCACTTCGAATACATCGACGAGGACAACAATCAGCGCCACGTCGTCTGGTTTCTCGATGCCGTCACCGTCCTTAATGAGTTGCGCGCCGCGCGCGAACTCGGCCTGCAGACCTTCGCGCTCTGGCGTCTCGGATGGGAAGACAGTTCGCTATGGAACGTCTGGGACCACCCCAGCGATTCCGCGGCCCTGCAGGCTCTGGGCACCGTCCAGCCCGGACACGATGTCGACACCGAAGGCGAAGGAGACATCCTGCGCGTCACCGGCCTTCCCCAGCCGGGCAAGCGCACCGTCGAAGTCGACACCGACGAGGCCGACCCTCGCAAAAAACTCATCATCGACGAACATATGGATGTCTACCCCCATCCCTACACCGTCGAGCAATACGGCTACCACCCGAACGAAGTCGCGCTCTCATTCGATGACGGCCCCGATCCCAAATGGACTCCCAAAATCCTCGACGTCCTCAAGCAGAAGCACGCCACTGGAACCTTCATGCTCATCGGCGGAGGCGCCGCCGACAACATCGGCCTCCTGCACCGCATCGTCCGCGAAGGCAATGAAATCGGCAATCACACTTGGACGCATCCTGACATCAGCGAAATCTCGCCGCGCCAGGTCGATCTCGAGATCAATCTCACTGAGCGCCTCTTTGAAAGCAAGCTCGGCATCCAGCCTCTCTACTTCCGCCCACCTTACGACATTGACGAGGAGCCCGACACCGATGATCAGGCTGCTCCGGTTTGGCGCATCCAGCAGGATGGTTTCACCATCATCGGCAGCAAAATCGATACCAACGATTGGCAAGAACACCCGCGTAAAACAACGGCTGAAATCATCCAGTCCGTCTTCAACCAGCTCGACACTATGAAGACCAAGCCGCAATTTCGCGGCTCCATCATCCTCCTACACGATGGCGGCGGCGATCGCTCCGTCACCGTGGCCGCTCTCGGCCCGCTCATCGACGCGCTTCGCGCCCGCGGTCTCACCATCGTCCCCGTTTCCGCGCTCATGGATAAGACCACTGCCCAGGTCATGCCTCCGCTCACCTTCTGGCAGCGCATCCGCACGCTTCCCGATTCCATCGCCTTTTCCGCATTCGACATCGTTGAAAACTTCATCGTCATGGTCTTCTTCGTCGGCGACGTTCTCATGAGCGCGCGCCTCGTCATCGTGGGCCTGTTCGCCTTCATCGATCGCATCATCAAGCCCCGCAGCGAGGCCTCGCCCAGCTTCCAGCCTCGCGTCGCCGTGCTCATCCCCGCCTACAACGAAGAAACCGTCATCGTCCGCACCATTCGCTCCGTCCTCAACTCCGACTACAAGAATCTCCGCGTCATTGTCGTCGACGACGGTTCGAAGGATCGCACCGCCGAAGTCGCCGCCACTGCTTTCGCAAAAGAGATCGCTGCCGTCCACGTCCAGGTGCTCACCAAGCGCAACGAGGGCAAAGCCGCCGCGCTCAACTATGCCCTCGATCGCATCAACGAAGAGATCTTCATCGGCATCGATGCCGACACTGTCATCGCCACCGACGCCATCTCGAAATTGGTTCCTCATTTCGAAGATCCCCGCATCGGCGCCATCGCCGGCAACGCCAAAGTCGGCAACCGCGTCAATCTCTGGACCCGCTGGCAGGCCCTCGAATACATCACCAGCCAAAACTTCGAGCGCCGCGCCCTCGACCTCTTTCACGTCATCACCGTCGTCCCCGGAGCCATCGGCGCATGGCGCACCTCAGCCGTCAAGGCCGCCGGCGGCTATCCGCTCAACACCGTCGCTGAAGACGCAGACCTCACCATGAACCTGCTCGAGCAGGGCCTCCGCGTCGACTACGACGACCGCGCCCTCGCCTACACTGAAGCGCCCGTCAACGCACGCGGCCTCATGCGCCAGCGTTTCCGCTGGTCCTTCGGCACACTGCAGGCCGTCTGGAAGCATCGCGCAGCCTTCGTCCGCAACAAGGCCATGGGCCTCTTCGCGCTGCCCAACATTCTCATCTTCCAAATGTTTTTGCCGCTGGTCTCGCCGTTCATTGACGTCATGTTCCTCGCCGGCATCGTCAACTACTTAGTCAATCGCCATTACCACCCCTTGGCGGCATCCGCAGCCAGCTTCGAAAAACTCGTCGTCTACTTCCTCGGCTTCCTCATCATCGACTTCGTTACTTCCACCGCAGCCTTCTCGCTCGAGCGCCGCCACCCCGCCAACAAAGGCGATGGCTGGCTCCTGTTCCACATCTGGCTGCAGCGCTTCGCCTATCGACAGGTCTTTTCCATCGTCATCTTCAAAACCCTCCTCCGCGCCATCGATGGCAAGCCCTTCAACTGGGACAAAATCGAGCGCACCGCCAAGATGAGCAAGAACACCGAGATCCTCACCGAAGCCGCCCGCTGACTCAGCTTTCCCTGTTCCCTTAGCGATCTCAATCCACCACAGAAAATGGGTGCCCCACCCAAGCTTTGCTTGAGTGGGAAAACACGACCCTTCCGAATCGCGCAAACCCACTTTGCGCCGCGAAGCGCGCCTCTCAATACCCTTGCCGCAATCGGTGCACCAGCGAACACAACGGGCGAGTTGGCCTGTTGGCAAAAACTGACACCTGCGTCGCAGAGAAATCTCTGCACTCTAGCCGATTCAATGGGAATGTATCGTTCCGGGGATCAGGGCGAAACCATCATCTGTCATGCCCGACGCCCAAATGCAAGGGACCGGTGAAACGCTCATTTGAGTATTTGCCGCTGAAGTCGTGGCCACAAGCTCATCGCTTGCCTCGAATTCACATTGACTCCTGAAACTCGTAAATCCACGAGTAAGTCGTGTACTTGGTGGGTTGAGGATGGCCTGTCGTTCCGAATGTCTTTTGGCCCAGGCGCTCGCCGCAACGGCAAGTCAGCCGAAAACCATCGCTGAACACCACGGGATCCTCATCGTGGTATCGATAGGCCGAGAAGGCATGAGTCGATTCATCCTTATGGGTCAAACCGGCATGGGGAAGGTGATAGAGACCGCGATTGAAGTAATACGTTCCGAGGAAATAGTCTTCCAATCCTGAGGAAAGAAACTGCGGCGTTGTGTCTGAGCCGAAGTACGCACGCATCTGTCCTTCCAGAAACTCGAAGTTTGTGCTTTGGGCGGCAATCGTCACCTGAAAGAGCAGCCCGGCGCCTCCCCGTTGCGCGAGTTCGAACTCTTCCAGTGGCTGAACTTCTCGATCGACAACCTTGTGCAGCTTCAGCCGGGCAGTTGAGGGCAGAGAAAACCCACATACCTGGGCCACGCCGTTCTCCAGCCCGCGAATGATCCACCAGAGTACCGTGTCTCTCGGAACCCCGGGCGGCAATTCGGCGGTAACCCGGATGCTTCGGACATACGGAATGCGATGGTTGAAGTAAACTCCGCTGGGCTCACCCGTCACACCCCCGAAACGATTACCCCACGGGGCCGTCGGGTCCTGGAACCCGACGCCAACACCCAAGCCCAGCTCCATGTCGATAGACGGAACAGCCTCTCCGTCGACGTACACCCGGACTCTGAGTCTCTTGTAGTCATTGAACGCGCCTCCAAACCACATGTGATCCAGATAACCCGACCCTGCCTGCCAAGCCAGCTGCGCCTCTGGCGCTTGCAGAAAGGGCCGCTCTTCCTTCCCGGTGCAGGTAAAAGTGCGCAGGTCGTGCGGCAACGGGGAATCATCTTTCCGAACCGCAGGGTGGCCCGTCAGCGCCGCTGAGGTGAGCGGCAATCCAAGAACACTTGTTGCAAAAACTCGCCGATTCATCTGCATTCCTTTCGCGGGACTTGATGAGCCAATTATCGCCAAATCGCTCACCGCCGCCCCGACTCAATTCCCGGGCCCACTTTTTCCGTGCTTCCGCGACCCGCTGACTCCGCCATCCCCGCCGCGCTGTCAAGACCCCGCCACCCCTCGAGGTCGAGATTAGTAATCGCCGAGTGCCCCGTCCCCGGGGTCCCCACGGACAGATCTTCGTCCGTGGGGTGGGTCCGAGCTCTGCTTGGGCGGGATAGCACAGCAGCCCATCCCACCAACAGCCTGTCATCTTCACGCCGAGCGCAGCGAAGCGGAAGAATCTGCAGTTGCCTTTCGCAATCTCCACCCGCCACGAATATGGGTGCCCCATCCATCCCCCGTTTTTCGCGGGATGGGTGGGATAGCACGACCCTTCCGATCGCACAAACCCACACGCCTCCGCGAAGCATGCCTCCCAACGCCTTGCCGCAATTGGTGCATCAGCGACAACGACGGGCGAGGGTCGCACCGTTGGTGACCGGTCAGGCCACCATAATTTCGAATGTCAGAGGTTCAGGTGTCAGGGCCGACAGAACGTCTTGCACGTCCAAAATCGCTCCCGGCGGCTTCGCGCCGGCGCTGCTGAACTTGCCTTCGAGCAAACGCTCCACTACCTCACAAACCAGCGTTGCAGAGAAAGCGTAAATGTCACGCCCTCGCGCAATGATGCGCCGAACATTGCCGTCGCGCGTGGCCACCACATCCACGACGAAGCGCTGTGGCGAACGTCCTGACTCATCCGCAGGCTGCGGGGCTGGTGTGGCGGGGTTGCGGATGTCGTCTAACGCAATACGGCTGAGCCAGGTGTGGAGCTCGGCCGTCTTCACATGCCGCTCAATTAAAACGATCTCGGAGAATGGCACTTCAACCATGGCCTGGCGGCTGAGTGGGTCACCGAAATCCCAATGTTTTTCTGCCCGCGGCGAAGATACGGGAACGAGTCTTCCCTCCGCCACCACCATGCGCTGTCCGGTATTCTTCTCCCCCGTGACGCGCGTGCCGCGCGTGGGGTGCCAACTGTCGAGCCCGATCATGACATCGATTGCGTCCGCGCGGTCCCAGTCGCCCAGTGCGGCCGTGACCAGCAAATCGGCGAAGCCGCCGTAAAAGCTCATGGAAGGAATGACAGCGATGCCCGCTCCGCGCGCAGGCACATCGTAGTTTTCTAACGTGGCGCGCGCACTTGGCTGCTCGGCGGTGACGTCGAGATAGTGGATGCCGGCTCGGAGAGCAGCGCTTGCTACAGCATCGGCAGTCTCAAGGAACGGACCGGCGCAGTTGATCACAGCCCGGGCTCCATCGAGTGCCTGATCGAGTGATTGCGGGTGCTCGACGGACGCCAGGCGAAACAGGACTTTGCGCTCCGGGTTTTCTTGTCCGGGGAAGTTCGCCACTGCGAGCGCGGCAAGGTCGCGCGCAATCGCAATCGGCGCGATTCCGCGGCGCACCAGCTCCCGAACCACGAAGCGGCCAGTGTGGCCGGCAGCTCCAAAAACCGCCACCGCCGGTTTAGCCTCTCGATTGCGATTTGTCTCCATCATAGCTCTCCTGAAGATACAGACCTGTCTGTAGTGATACAATACGTACAGGTCTGTAGCGTGTCAACAGCAGTATGTTCGGACCGGGAGGAAACATGCCAAAGGACCAGGTGCTATCGGACGCCCAAGGTCATGCCGAAGTGAGGGAAAGAATCCTCACTACCGCCTGTGCACTCTTCTACCAACGCGGCGTCCGGGCAGTGGGTGTCGACCTTGTCGTCGAAAAGGCCGGCGTGGCGAAGACCAGCCTCTACCGGCATTTTGCTACCAAGGACGATCTCATTGCCGCCTTTCTCGAACGCGAGGACGCGGACTTCTGGCAAACCTGGGACTGTGTCGCCGGCCAACACCCAGGCGATGCAGCCGCCGAACTGGTGGCGCACCTCGAGTGGATCGGCGAACGCGTCGGGCGCGCCAATTATCGCGGCTGCCCGCAGATCAATGTGGCTGCGGAATTCCCCGACATCGATCATCCGGCGCGCAAGGTGGCTGCCACGCACAAGCGCCGGATGCGCCTGCAACTGAAAGGGATCGCTGAGCGGTTAGGTGTCGCCCGTCCAGATGAACTTGCCGGCCAGCTCTCGCTGCTCATCAATGGTGCTTTTGTGAGTTCGCAGATCTTCGAACCAGACGAGGCCACGCCTTTGCTTCGCCACGCGGCGCAAGCGCTGATCGATGCAGGCCGCACTTAACGCTTTCCGAGCCGAACGCCAGATACGAACTTCGATTCGGTCGAAGAGCGCATCATCGCCAACCGCTAGAAGAACGCGATTGTTCCATCGGGATCGTAGGCTGGGCAACCCCCTCCAAGCACGTTCAATGGAGTCGAGCTCCCGGAGGCATCTGCAGCAAACACAAAGATGGCTCCGCAGTAGGGATCTGTTGCTCTTATGTAGATCAGACCTGACGGATCCACAGCTACGCCCAGGAAGTCTGCGAAATTCCCCATGCCAGTCGAACTCACAGACCGTAGCGGCACTGCATCGCCATTGGCTTCGGCGGTAAATTCCACCACACTGCCCCCGACAAATTCGTCTGCGCCTATCGTTACGTAGAGATTTCCCTGCAGGTCAGTCGTCATCCTTCCGAGCTCGCCCAACTGTGTATGCGGACCGCTGATCACTCTCGACGGAATGACAAGCCCAGTGTCCTGTGGCCCGAAGACCGCGATCGACGTTCCGTTCTCGACGTACAGGTTATCTTTGCCATCCACAGCGATGTAACCTGGCGTGAGAGTCGCCCCCTCACCACCATTCCATTGAATGTAGCGAGCCGGTGCGTCAGACCCTTTCGCCGTGGCGCTAAACACCGCAACGCCATTGCCGTCGTTCACGAAGATTTCTCCCGCCGGACTCACTGCCATGTCAGTCACGTTCGCGATCGTCGTCCCGGGACCAACAAGCAGTGACCGTATCGTGGACGACCCGCCCACAGCAGTCGGCGCGTACACATCGATGGTTGACAGCTTAGCTCCGCAGCCCCACGGATACTGAAAGGCAAGCAAATAAATATTCCCTTGTCCGTCCACCCCCGGAAGACAGCCTTCCAACGATGCATAAGGACTGCCACCGCTGCCGGTCGCTTGATAAACATACGTGGGCCCCCATCCGTTTGTCCCGACAATGACACTTGGGTGACTAAGGCTCACGCCGACGGAATAGACGGGCTGATTTGTTGGCGGTGGGTTGCCGGGTGGGTCGGTGGGTGGGGCACTTCTGGTTGGGTTCCCTGCGCTTTGATTCGCGGGTTGACTGCACCCCATCAACAGAGCGATCACACAGCCAGATAACACCAGATGGAGAAAATCGGAACGCTTCATGGTCATTCCCTCCCCTTTAGGACGACATATTGTTTTGAGTTGCAGACAAAGATGGCAGGGAACAGACTGGCAGGCAGCAGGCCAGCCTCCTCCGCCGCGGGCACGGCGCGGTATTCCGCTTTGGAGGGGCGGTAACTGCGATCGCCGATGCGAACTTCGGGAGCGGTTTGCAACGAGACGGGCGCTCTTGCTCCGGAGGCCCCCATAACCTGTCCGTTCACGGGGCGGGAAGATGCTCGAAAGAGAAACAGCATCTCGGCGCCGGAGTCGAGCACCAAGTCTCCCATGTTGGTGGGGATCGCCATGCGGCCGAAGATGAGCCTGAAACCGGTTTTGACGCCTGGGGCAGAGGGCGCTCCAAGCGGCTGGCCGCCAAAGATCAAGCGACGGTGCTGAAAGTCCAGGGTGTAGTCGAAGTTGGCCAGGAACTCTTGTCCGAGGATTCCCTGAATGTCCGGCAACAGGGTGGAGAGATCGTCGAAGCGGGTAAACAGGAACTCCTGGTCGCTTGCTTCCATCGGTCCAAGGGTCACCTTCTCAAGCCGGCCGCCATTGACGGCCGATTCTCCAGATGGCGTCTCAAGGTCCAACTGGAGTGTGGCGGCGAGACCCAATTTGTGAGCCAGGCCCGACTCCACCTGATTGCTCTGGCTGCCGGTGTCCAGAAGGAACCGATAAGGACCATGTCCATTCAAGAAGACTCTCTCGACGACAGGCTTACCTATGATGACCTTCAGTGGAATGCTTGCCTGCGCCAGCTGCGCGAGGGCGGCTGAGGGTAGAAGAATCGCCAGGAAAACGGCGGGCGGGAAGAACGATTGAGTCTTCATCCCGCAACCATGGGGCTGGTGGGGGCCTCTAGTCGTGACGCGGGCAGGATGTTTTCCTGCGGACGGGTGATTTAAGCATGATGGAGGCGGTCGAACGCGGGATCACGGCCACATCCGGAGTTATACTCGTCCGTACGCTGCATGGAATCTCCCCTCATCTACCGTTTTAACGGGCTTACGCTGGATGTCGCGAAGAGGCGCCTGCGCCGCGCCGAGGAGGAGGTATCGCTGGAGCCGAAGTCGTTTCGGCTACTCGAGTTCCTGATCGAGAATCGCGATAGGGTCGTCAGCAAGGAAGAGATCTTCCGGATGGTCTGGAACGAGACCAGCGTCACCGACAATGCCCTGACCCGAGCCGTTGCGCAGATCCGCAAGGCACTGGAAGATGACCCCAGGCAGCCTCGATTTATTGAAACGTTGCCGACGGTCGGCTACCGATTCATCGGGAAGCTGGATGATGAGGACAGTCCTGCAACGGACACGGAGGTGGCGCGGAAGTGGACACCGGTTTACGTCTGGGCGGTGGTCGCTCTTCTTGTTCTTGGGGTGGCTGGACTGACGGGGTGGCGGGTCTGGCCGAAGGCGCCTGTTCTCGCTGTTTCAGAGCCGGTGCCGCTTACTACCTATCGAGGCAATGAACAGTCTCCGTCGTTCTCTCCGGATGGAAGCCTGGTGGCTTTTCAATGGAACGGCGAGAGCCAGGACAACTTCGACATTTATGTGAAGACGTTGGCGCCGGATGCCACTCCGGTGCGGCTGACAACGGACCCGCGGCCGGACAAGCTGCCGTCTTGGTCGCCGGACGGATCCACGATTGCATTTCTGAGGGTTGCAGCTCCAGGGCAGGCGGATCTGATGCTGATACCGGCGCTGGGTGGACCGGAACGGAAACTCGCCCGAATTCCCGTGTGCGACGATCCCCCTCTTTACACATTGGGAGGTTCACCGGCCTGGTCTCCAAATGGAAAATGGCTGATCGTGCAGGAGCTGGTGAAACAACACACTGTCTTATTCCGCGTATCCGTCGAAACCGGCGACGGCGAGCAGATCACGGAACCGGGCCTTGAGCTCGATGACAAATATCCAGCGATCTCCCCAGACGGAAAGACGCTGCTGTTCAATCGCCGTCCCACGTTTTATCGCGGTGGCACGCTGTACACTGTCCGGCTGCAGGAGAATGCAAAGCCTGCGGAAACTCCCAAGCCGATTGCCTCCCAGATTCCTCCCGTCGCGGGCGCAGTGTGGATGGCGGACGGCAAAGAGATTCTGGCCGCCACTTCGAGAGGGATCTATCGTGTTCCAGTGGCGGGCGGCGAAGCGGAGCCGGTCGCGGGGACCGGTCCCGATGTGACCGACATCTCGCTTTCGAACTCGGCGGGGCGGCTGGCCTATGCAGTAGTACATGGCGATGCGAACGTTTGGAGGATCGATCTGAGTGCCAGAGACCTGAAGCCGGAACCGTTGATTGCGTCGGTCTTTCGGGATGTGAGGCCTCGCTACTCGCCAGACGGCAGCAGGATCGCGTTTCAGTCGATGCGCGGAGGCAGCAACCAGGTGTGGGTTTGCGACGCGGACGGAAGCCATGCACGCCAGCTTACGTTTGTGGAGCATGGACTCGCGGGCACACCGGACTGGTCCCCGGATGGACGCACGCTCGAGCTGGATTCGAATACGAGCGGCACGTACCAGATCTACACGATAGATCCGCACGGCGGAGCAATGAAGCAGCTTACGAGCGGCTCGTTTGATAACTTCGGCGCGTCCTGGTCGCGCGACGGCAAGTCAATCTACTTTACCTCGACGAGGACCGGCCGCACGGAAGTTTGGAAGATGCCGGCGGGCGGCGGCACGGCAGTCCAGATAACCCACAATGGCGGAGAGTTCGGCACCGAATCCGAAGATGGTAAGACACTGTTTTTCACCCGCATTCTGCGCGCGGATTCAGGATCCCTGTGGAGGATGCCGATTGCAGGTGGTTCAGAGGAGCAGCTGGCCGATTCCCTCTACCGCGCCAACTATGCCGTCACAAGAGGCGGGATTTATTACATGACCCACGCGGGCAAATCCGGCAATTCAACGTTGAGGTTTTACGACTTCGCCACCGGCACTACAAGAACTCTACTGCAAATCGGGTGGCCTGAGTATGGGCTCGATGTGTCACCGGACGGACGTTATCTGCTGTATGCCCAGCTCGATAATCCGGCGAGCAACTTGATGTTAATCGAGCACTTTCGGTGAAGATCATGCTTGGACTGGGACGAACCTCCTTATCAGTCCACATAGGCGTGATTCGGGTGTATGCAGCAAGCGCAACGCTCGCGATTGACAAATGGAATCGCAGGAGCAGCTCGCATAGACGGAACGCCCCGGTTACGCGTAAGTAAACCGGTCGATTCTCGGTTCGTGCCAAATCGCCAAATCACTCATTGCCGCCCCCTTGCCCACGGTCCCGCTTTCCCGTCCTTTCGCGACGCCCGGACTGCGTCAGCCCCGCCGCACTGTCAAGACCCCGCCACCCAAAACTGCCGCAGCCTCGCCCCTTAACTGGTTCACTCCTCCTCACTTATTCACTCAAGATTTTTCTCGCGAAGTTTGCCGGCAATTAACCCCAAAAAGCGCACAATGGAGCCATGATGAGACGCTCCCGCACTCGGGCTGCATCAGGTTCCGTCGCCGGCCCACGCCGCCGACCGCCTTTTTACGGGGGTTCGCCATGTTAACCAATCAATAAACTTTCGGTTGAAACGGAAAAATAAATAACCCTCTTTTTTGGGGGAGATTGTACACCTAGTAAATATGTAAATCCTTTAGAATCGCCTATCGCGGCACAATTTTCGGTGCAAGTTTACCGGAAAATTAATGGTAATTTTCTGGTAAACATCCGCGGCGATTCACGGCCCCGCCGCTCGCTCCCTTGCTCCCTGTCTTTCTGCTCCCTCGCTCCCTCGAGTCCTTGCTCCCTGTCTTTCCGCTCCCTTGCTCCCTGCCTTTACGGTCCCAGGTACAGGCTCACGCCCGGCGGCGCAAAGCTCAGTTGGCCGGTCTTCGGATCGTAGTCCAGGTTCAGCGCATCGCTCTTGCGGCCATTGATCATTACCGCCACCAGCAGGCCGTTGCCGTAGCGGCCGGCCTCCGCGATTGTGTGGCTCTTGATCGGGCCATACTCGTTGTCCGGGCTCGTCGGCCCCCAGTCGTCCTCAAAACGGCTGAACGGATAGGTCGAGTACTGTTTCGGATGCTGCTGCCAGTTCTTGTCGTGCACCCAAACGCCGTACGCCTTATTCAGATCGTTGGCCTCAAGCGCGTCCATGAACTTGTTCACAGTGGAGCGCCCAAACAGATAGCGGCTCCAGTTCCACGGCCAGTCAACGGGCCGGCTCGCCACCAGCCAATAAACCACCAGCAACACGAAAACCGCAGCCACGCTCAGCTGCACAATCAACCTCTTCCGTTTTGATCGCGCTGCGTCGAACTGCGGAGCATCCAGCAATGTCATTGAAATCGTCCTTCTAGATCAGGTACATAAAGCGGTCCATATCCTGGCGCCCGCCCCATCCCATTAGACACCGTATCCCCGTTCCCTGTTCCCTGTTCTCGGTTTTCTGATCACTAACCACTGATCACTCATCACTGTATTTCTCACTCCCTGCTGTACGTTGTCTTGCCCTTCTCCGCCTGCCGCTCCAGCGCCAGTTCGATCAGCTCCGTAATCAGGTCCCTATAGCCCAGTCCCGACGCCTCCCACAGCTTCGGATACATGCTGATCTTGGTGAATCCCGGCAGCGTATTCACCTCGTTCAGATAGATGCGCTCTTTGCCGCCCTGCTCCATCAGGAAGTCCACGCGCGCCAGCCCTGCAAGATCGCACGCCTTGAACGCCTCCACCGCCATCTCGCGAATCTTCTTGCTCTGCGCACGCGAAATCTTCGCCGGAATCACCGGCACCGATCCTTCCGACAGATACTTCGCCTCGTAGTCGTAAAACTCTTTGCCGGGAATGATCTCTCCCACCACGCTCGCCTTGGGATTGTCGTTGCCCAGCACAGCAACCTCAAACTCTCGCGCCCGCGCAATCTGGCCACCTCGGCTGCCCTTGCCGCCCACGCCCTGCTCCACAATCAATTTGCGATCGTACTTTGCCGCCAGCTCCAGCGCCGGCCCCAGCTCCTTGCGGTCATGCGCCTTGCTTATGCCCACTGACGATCCAAGGTTCGCCGGCTTCACAAACACGGGATAATTGAGCGCTTTCTCCACCGCCGCAATTGCCTTCCGCGGCGCCTTCTCCCAATCCCCGCGCAGCAGCGTTACGTGCTTCACAATTGGCAGACCAGCTTGCGCGAACAGCCGTTTCATCACGTCTTTGTCCATGCCCGCGGCCGAGCCCAGCACACCCGAACCAACATAGGCAATACCCGCCAGCTCGAACAGGCCCTGGATCGTGCCGTCCTCCCCGAACGTGCCATGCAGCACCGGGAAAACCACATCGAGCGCCCGTTCACCCGCTTCCTGCGATGCCGGTACCGGCGCCAGCAACGTTGGAATGCCCTCATGCAGCAACTTCGCGCCCGGCGTCGCCTCAGGGTCGCCTGCACGCAGCCGGCGTCCCACAGCGCCTGCTTCGCCATCCAGCAACCCATGCGCGTCGGCAGCCGCCAGCCAGCGCCCCTCTTTCGTGATCCCGATTGGCACCACGTCGTATTTATCGCGATCGATTGCCTTTAGAACCGACGCGGCTGACAGAAGTGACACTTCATGTTCGCCGCTCCGGCCCCCAAAAAGAACGCCAACCCTCAATTTCTGTGCCATGTCTTCCTGAGAATCCGTCTCTGCTGAGAATCGTAATTGTATTGAAACGCCGCAATTAGTGTAGAACTTGCGGATACCCCGTTCCACGTCGCCTTCGCGCCGGTCGTCTGACTTCCAGTCCTCCCCGGAATGGCCACCGCACACCAAACCGGCCGGCACACGGGAGTTACTCACCTAAAGTGTTATTTTCAAAAGCCTTCAGCTGAGTACGATGAGCACAAAGGACTTCTCCAGTTACTTCTGGCTGCACCCCCGATTGCGCCTGCTCTTGGCTCGACCGCCGACACTGGATTTGGCTGGCGTCTACCGATAAGACAACACGTTGTACACGCGTAGAAAGACCGCGAAGTGAAGTGAAGCTTGTACGATCAAGACGCATTCTTCTCCCCGTTGCCGTAGCCTTCGCAACTCTCAGGGCGGCTTCAGCCCCTGTGCCATCTGCTACGACTCCGATCACGCTCCGTGCCGCTTCAACTCTTACCAACTCCCAGGCTGGCCAGCACCTGCCCGTCGCGTTTCAAGCGACCGTAACTTACTTCCGTTCCTACGACAAAGATCTCTTTGTTCAGGATGGCACCGACGCAATCTATGTGCACGCCACCACCAGCCTGAAACTCGTCCCCGGCGACCGCATCTTCGTCCGTGGCACAACGCACGAAAGCTTCCGCCCCTACGTCAATAGCAAAGACATCACTGTCATCGGCCACGGCCCTTTACCTAAGCCTGTCCAGCCCACTTTCGAACAGATGATCCGGGCCGAAACCGACTGCAAACTTATCACCGTCCATGCCGTGGTCCGCTCCGCCGATCTCGTTCCTGATTCTCGATCGCCCGTTGCCGCCGGATATTTACGCATGATCGCGGACGGTGGGCCCGTCGATGCAAACGTCGACACCGAGGACGAGGCTGCCCTCAAAAACCTGCTCGACGCTGAAGTCGAAATTACCGGCGCTGTCTCCGGTCACTTCGACAACAAGATGCAACTGACTGGCGTCCTTCTTCACGTTCAGACGCTGGACGGAATCAAGGTTCTCAAACGCGCCGCCTCCGATCCGTGGTCACTTCCGGTTACGCCCATGGACCGCATCATCACTGGCTATCGCATGAACGATCTTTCCGAGCGCATGCGTGTGCGGGGCACTGTCACCTATTACCAGCCGGGCGCAGCACTGGTACTTCAGGATGGCTCTAGAAGCCTCTGGATCAATACCGATAGTTGGAATCCATTGCATGTGGGCGACGTCGCCGATGCCATCGGCTTCCCCTCTGTTGAAAATGGCTTCCTCCGGCTAAGCCGCGGCGAGGTTCGCGACAGCCTCGTGCAGGCTCAGGTCACCCCCTCTCTTTTTACATGGCGCGATCTTGCCCTGGGCGGCAACGACGGCCACAGCCATGTTTTCGATCTGGTTTCGGTTGAAGGCCAGGTCGTTACCGAGGTTCGCCAGGCTACACAGGACCTTTACGTGCTCGAGTCCGATGGTCATTTGTTCTCGGTCATCCTCAGCCATTCACAGTTGCAAAAGCCATCTGCCGTGCCGCCAATGAAGCAGGTTCCGCTTGGCGCGCGCATTCGCGTCACTGGCATCTGCATTCTGGCCGACGCCAATCCCTTCAACGGCGAAGTGCCGTTCAACATTCTTATTCGCGATTTTGATGACATCACGATCGTCGCCCGGCCGCCGTGGCTCAACGTCAGCCACCTGATTTCCATTGTGGCCGTTTTGTTCGCGATCATTATTGCCCTCGGAATCCGCGCTTGGTACATCGAAAGAAAGAACCGCCATCGCATCGGCTCTTTGGCTTATATCGAACGCCGCCGTAGCAAGGTCCTGGAAGACATCAACCATTCCAAGCCACTGGCCGAAATTCTGGAACGAATCACGGAGTTGGTCTCCGTCAGGCTCAATGGCGCGCCTTGCTGGTGCCAGGTTGCCGATGGCGCCGCGCTGGGCAATCGCCCCGTAGATTTCCAATCTTCATCCCTGCGCATTGTCGAAACCCCGATTCCGGGGCGTACTGGACCAGCTCTCGGCTCCATTTTCGCCGCTTTCGACGCCCGCACCAATCCCGACGCTGTAGAGAAATCGGCCCTGGCAATGGCCGCTGAATTGGCCACTTTGGCCATCGAGACCTCGCGCCTCTATTCCGACCTTGTGCATCGCTCCGAGTTCGATCTTTTGACCGACGTCAAAAACCGGTTCTCAATGGAAAAGACTCTGAACGCGATGATTCTGCATGCACGCGAAACCGCTGGAATTTTTGGATTGATTTATATCGATCTGAACAAATTCAAACAGGTGAATGATCTGCATGGGCACCTCGTTGGCGACCGTTACCTGCAGGAGGTTTCGCGACGCATGAAGCGCCAGCTCCGCCCCTTTGACGTGTTGGCTCGCCTGGGCGGCGACGAATTTGCCGTCCTCGTCTCCGAAGTGCGCAACCGCGCGGAGGTTCAAGAAATCTGCGGGCGCCTGCAAAGCTGTTTCGATGAGCCCTTCGTCGGCGAGGGCTATTTCCTTCAAGGCTCAGCGAGCTTCGGCATCGCGCTCTATCCTGAAGACGCCGACACGGCCGATGGTCTGTTGCGCGGCGCAGATGCCGAAATGTATGTGGCAAAGTACACCCGTCTCGCAGATTCTGCTGCTCGCGAGGGAGAACGTCCCCAATCAGAATTGGAGCCAAAGGCCCGTTCCTGATCCTCGTGACGCCGACCCGCTTTGCACTGACGGTGTTTCCCCTCTCTAAATCCTTGCTCGGGAAAGATTTCCTCACAAATCGTTCATCGTTCTCCACGATTCGCCGATAAGCGTTCATAAGCCCGGATAAGTATGATCCGGCCCGTATGAGCCGCAACATGAAGACGGTGATTCCCTGGTTCGCGATCCTTTTGTTTGGCCCATCGGGCGCGCTGCCGCAGCCGCCGAGCCAGATCTCAAACCTTGAAGAAGCTGCGAGGCTTACGAACGCCCAGGCCATTCAGCACCCGTCAGTCTCCTTCGAAGCAACCGTCACTTACCATCGCTCCTATGAACGAAATTTGTTCGTCCAGAATGATGGCGCGGCCATCTACGTCCACTCGAGCCCGATATACCACTTCGTTCCTGGCGACCGTGTCAGGATTAGCGGGACCATGCACGAGAGCTTCCGCCCGTACGTCGAAAATCCGGAAGTCAGGCTTCTTGGCCACGGTCCTCTGCCCGCCCCTGTGCGTCCGAGCTTCCAGCAGATGATCCGCGCCCAGACCGACGGCATGCTCGTCACCGTGCACGCCTTCGTTCAGGCAGCCGATCTTTCGCCCAATTCACAGGCCCCTGTTTGGACCACGCACCTGTGGCTCCTGCTGGATGGCGGACACGCCGAGGCCTCGATCGATAGCGACGACCCATCGCGCCTTAGCGAGCTGCTTGATACTGAAGTGGAAATTACCGGCGTCCAGTCCGGCGTCTTCGACAACAAGATGCAGCTCACCGGAATCCTCTTTCACATCCAGTCACTGGACGATGTGCGAGTATTAAAGCGCGCCGCCGTCAACCCCTGGTCCATTCCGGTCACCCCGATGGACCAGGTGTTAAGCGGCTACCTCGTGCACGACCAAAGCGAGCGCGAACGCGTGCATGGGGTCATCACCTACTATCAGCCTGGCGCGGCACTTGTCCTGCAGGATGGTTCAAGAAGTATCTGGATCACAACCGACAATTCAAAGCCCTTGGAGGTTGGCGATGTGGCCGATGCCATCGGTTTCCCCGCGGTCGAGAACGGATTCCTCACGCTCACCCGGGGCGAGGTCCGTGAGACCGAGGCCCAGGCTCCGATTTCGCCCACACTCTACACATGGCGTCAGCTCGCTCAGGGAGGCAACGCCGGCCAAAGCCGTGCCTTCGACCTCGTTTCCGTCGAAGGCCAGGTGGTGACCGAAGTTCGCCAGGCAACTCAAGACGAATACGTGCTCGATTCCGATGGCCACTTGCTTTCTGCCATCATTCGCCATCCCGGTACGGCAAGCACCGTCCCCATCAGCCCGATGTACGAGATTCCCATCGGCACGCACATCCGCGTCACCGGCATCTGCATGATGGCTGACGCCAATCCCTTCAACGGCGAGGTTCCCTTCAACATCCTGCTGCGTGGCGTCGACGACATTGCCATCATCGCGCGCCCTCCCTGGCTCAATGTGCGTCACCTCATGATGATTGTCGGGCTGCTGCTTTTGGTGGTGATCGCTATAGGCATTAGAAGCTGGGCTCTCGAACGGCGAGTCCGTCGCAAAACCGCCGCTCTCGCCTATCTTGAGCAGCGCCGCAGCCGCATTCTTGAGGACATCAATAACGCCCGCCCCCTCGGCGAAACGCTTGAGTGCATCACCGACGTGGTCTCTTTCCGCCTGCATGGAGCCTCCTGCTGGTGCGAGATCCACGACGGCGCTTGCCTTGGAAAACGTCCCGTCAAAATCACGTCGCAGAGAATCATCCAGCAGGAAATCCCCGGCCGTTCCGGTGCCCCGCTCGGAACCATCTTCGCCGCCCTGCACCGGCTCGCCAAGCCCGACCCTGAAGAAATAGCTGCTCTTTCCTTGGGCGCGAGCTTGGCCGCACTCGCCATCGAAACTTCGCGCCTGTACTCCGACCTCGTTCACCGCTCGGAGTTCGACCTGCTCACTGACGTGCCCAATCGCTTCTCGCTGGAAAAACATTTGACCAACATGATCTCTCAATCCCAGCGCTCCGCCGCAATGTTCGGCTTCATCTTCATTGACCTCGACCGCTTCAAACAGGTCAACGATCGATTCGGGCATCAGGTTGGCGACATGTACCTGCAGGAAGCGGCCCTTCGCATGAAGCATCAGCTCCGTCCTGGCGACTCTCTGGCGCGCCTCGGCGGTGATGAGTTCGCCGTCATCGTTGCACAGGTTCACAGCCGTTCAGACGTTCAGGAAATTGCGCACCGTCTCGAGCACAGCTTCGACAAGCCATTCACCGTGGGAGGAAACGTAGTGCACGGATCGGCCAGCATCGGCATTGCTCTTTACCCTGAAGATGCAGACTCCGCCGACAGCTTGCTTAGAACCGCCGATGCTGCGATGTATGCGGTAAAGCAGTCGCGCCACGCCGATGGCGCTTCCGCGAACGATGCTTCAGAGGCCGCCTAATCCTCTAGAAAATGCGCATAAAAAAGGCCCGGCATTCGTTCGCCGGGCCTCCTGTAAAGTTGAGAATCTACTCCAAAGGGCTGCCGCACCGCAGCCGGGGTCCCCGGGAAACGATCGTTGTTTCCTGGGGTGGAGGTGCTACTCCGCAGCCATCTCCTCGGCTTCGCCTTCCTGCCGCATCATCTCCAGCTCCCTCTCTGCGGCTTCGATCTCGGCGTGCACTTCCTGCTGCACGCGAGCCGCGGCCTCTTCAAGCTCCGGTGAAAGCTGTACGTTGCGGTAGTATTCCAGGCCCGTGCCCGCGGGAATCAACCGCCCCACGATCACGTTCTCCTTCAACCCGCGCAGATTGTCCACCGCTCCGTTGATGCTGGCTTCGGTGAGCACGCGCGTCGTCTCCTGGAAGCTTGCGGCCGAAATAAAGCTGTCGGTCGAAAGCGACGCCTTGGTGATGCCCAGCAACAGTGGACGTCCGATCGCCGGACGGCCTCCGTTCTGCAGCACCCGCTCGTTCTCTTCTCTGAAGCGGAACCGGTCAACCTGCTGCTCGAGCAGGAAGTTCGTGTCGCCCACTTCGTCGATCCGCACCCAGCGCAGCATCTGGCGCACAATCACTTCGATGTGCTTGTCGCTGATCGCCACGCCCTGCAGACGGTAGACTTCCTGGATTTCGTTCACCAGGTAAGCCTGTAGCTCCTTTTCGCCCAGGACGGCAAGAATGTCGTGCGGGTTCAAAGGACCGTCCATCAGCGGATCGCCGGCGCGCAGCCGCTCGCCTTCCTGCACGTTTACGTGAATACCGCGCGGCACCGAGTATTCCTTCTCGTCGCCGTTGTCGGCCGTCACGTAAATTTTGCGCTGTCCCTTGCTGACTTCGCCGAACCGCACCACGCCATCGATTTCGCTGATGATCGCAGTCTCGCGCGGCTTGCGCGCCTCGAACAACTCCACCACGCGCGGCAAGCCGCCGGTGATGTCCTTGGTGCGCGTCGACTCCTTGGGAATCTTCGCCAGCACGTCGCCCGGTCCAACTTCCGCGCCGTCCTCCACCATCAGGTGAGCGCCGCGCGGCAGCAGATACCGCTTGCTCGTCTTCGCGCCCTTCACCGCAATTGCCGGCTGCCGCTTTTCATCCGGCGAATCGGCAACCACCAGCCGCGAAAGGCCTGTGACTTCGTCCACTTCTTCGTTCAGCGTGATGCCTTCCTGCAGGTCCTTGAACTGCGCCGTTCCGCCGATTTCGGTCAGAATGGCGTAGGTGTAAGGATCCCACTCGGCCAGCACCTGGCCCAGCTTTACCGCTGCGCCCTCGCGAACACGCAGGCGGGCGCCATAAACCACCTGGTAGCGCTCCTTCTCACGGCCGCGTTCGTCCACAATCGCCAACGAACCGGAGCGGTTCATCGCCACCAGCTCGCCTTCCTTGCTTTCAACCGTGTTCAGGTTGATGAAGCGCACGAAGCCGTTGTTCTTCGCGTCAAGTCGCGATTTGTCCTGCACGCGGCTGGCCGTGCCGCCCACGTGGAAGGTACGCATCGTCAGCTGCGTTCCCGGTTCGCCGATTGACTGCGCCGCAATCACGCCGCAGGTCTCGCCCAGTTCCACCATGCGACCCGAGCCGAGGTTGCGCCCGTAGCACAGTGCGCAAACGCCGCGCCGCGATTCGCACGTGAGCACGGAGCGGATCTTCACCCGTTCCACGCCCGCGCCCTGAATTGCCGACGCGATGTCTTCGTCGATGGGCTGGTTCACTTCCACCACCACGTTGCCGTCGTAGTCCTTGATCCGCTCCAGCGACACGCGGCCGATGATGCGATCACGCAGTGGCTCGATGATTTCGCCCGATTCCACGATCGACCCGACGTAAATCCCTTCGAGCGTTCCGCAATCCTGTTCCGTAACGATCACGTCCTGCGCCACGTCCACCAGGCGCCGCGTCAGGTAGCCCGAGTCGGCAGTTTTAAGCGCCGTATCGGCCAGGCCCTTGCGAGCACCGTGCGTCGAAATGAAGTATTCGAGCACCGTCAGCCCTTCGCGGAAGTTCGCGGTGATCGGCGTTTCGATAACCTCGCCCGAAGGCTTGGCCATCAGCCCGCGCATGCCGCTCAACTGGCGAATCTGCTGCTTCGAACCGCGGGCGCCGGAGTCGGCCATGATGTAAATCGGGTTCATGGCCCCTTCATCGTCCGCCTTCTTCATGTTCGAGAACATCTCGTCGGCAACCTGGTCCGTCACCGCCGACCACATCTGGATCACCTTGTTCGAACGCTCGCCGTTGGTGATGGCGCCGTCCATGTACTGCTTCTGGACTTCGATCACCTTCTTGTCGGCGTCGTCAACCACCTTATACTTGCTCTCCGGGATGACCATGTCGTCCAGGCCGACCGACAAACCAGACCGCGTCGCGAACTGGAAGCCCAGCGATTTGATGCGATCGAGCATGCCCACCGTCACCTCGAGTCCGAGATTCTGGTTGCAATAATTCACCAGCTGCCCGATGCCCTTCTTCTTCAGCAGTCCGTTCACGAACGGCATGCCCGGCGGCAAAGCGTCGTTCAAAATCACGCGACCCACCGTCGTCGACAGATATTCCTTGTCGAAGTCCACCGGCTCGGTGTGCGTCAGGTCCTGATCGTCGTAGGCGTTCGCCATGTCGAGCACCTTGCCTGTGTAGCGCACGCGGATCGGCGAAAGCGTCTCCACTTCGCCGGCTTCGAGCGCCATCAGGATCTCTTCGGTGTTCGAAAACACGCGGCCTTCGCCCTTGCCGCCCTTCTTGGCCTTGGTCAGGTAGTAGAGTCCCAGCACCATATCCTGCGTCGGCACGGTGATCGGCTGACCACTTGCCGGCGAAAGAATATTGTGCGAGGCCAGCATCAGGACGCTGGCTTCAATCTGCGCCTCGGGTGACAGCGGAATGTGCACGGCCATCTGGTCGCCGTCAAAGTCCGCGTTGAACGCGGTGCAAACCAGCGGGTGAATCTTGATCGCCTTGCCTTCCACCAGCACCGGCTCAAATGCCTGGATACCCAGGCGGTGCAGCGTTGGAGCGCGATTCAACAGCACAGGATGATCCTTGATCACTTCCTCAAGAATGTCCCACACCACCGGCTCCTGCATCTCCACCATTTCCTTCGCTTGCTTGATGGTCGTGCATTGCCCGGTCTGCTCCAGCCGGTGATAGATAAACGGCTTGAACAGTTCGAGCGCCATCTTCTTCGGCAATCCGCACTGGTGCAGCTTCAATTCAGGCCCCACCACGATCACCGAGCGGCCAGAGTAATCCACGCGCTTGCCCAGTAGGTTCTGACGGAAACGGCCCTGCTTGCCCTTGAGCGTGTCTGAAAGCGACTTGAGTGGGCGGTTGTTCGCGCCACGCAGCACGCGGCCACGGCGGCCGTTGTCAAACAGCGCGTCCACAGCTTCCTGCAGCATGCGCTTTTCGTTGCGCACGATGACTTCCGGCGCGTGCAGGTCCATCAGCTTCTTCAACCGGTTGTTGCGGTTGATCACGCGGCGATAGAGATCGTTCAAATCCGAAGTTGCGAACCGTCCGCCGTCCAGCGGCACCAGGGGGCGCAACTCTGGGGGAATGACCGGCAGCACGTCGAGAATCATCCACTGCGGCTTGTTGCTCGACTTGCGAAACGCCTCAACTACCTTCAGCCGCTTGGCAAACTTGATCTTCTTCTGCGCCGAGGTTTCGGTCTTCATCCGCTCGCGCAGTTCCATGCCCAGCTCGTCCACGCTCACGCGCTTCAGCAATTCCTTGATCGCTTCTGCGCCCATCATGGCCTTGAAGCCCGAGGGCCGGAACTGCTGGTCGAGCTCGCGGAACTTGGTTTCATCCTTGATGATTTCGCGCTCGCGTACCGGCGCGTCACCCGGATCGATCACAACATAGGACTCGAAGTACAGAATCCCTTCGAGATCGCGCAGCGAAATGTCGAGCAAGTGGCCGATGCGCGACGGCAATCCCTTGAAGAACCAAACGTGCGAGCAAGGCGAAGCCAGCTCAATGTGGCCCATGCGCTCGCGGCGCACCTTGCTCACCGTCACTTCCACGCCGCACTTGTCGCAGATCACGCCGCGGTGCTTCATGCGCTTGTACTTGCCGCACAGGCACTCCCAATCGGTCACCGGGCCAAAGATGCGCGCGCAGAACAGGCCATCGCGCTCCGGCTTGAAGGTGCGGTAGTTGATCGTCTCCGGCTTGGTGACTTCGCCGTGCGACCAGCTGCGAATCTTCTCGGGGCTGGCGAGCATGATGCGGATGGCGTCAAAGTCGGTAATCGGGCTGGTAAGCTCAAACGGGTTCGAACGGAACAAGGCGACCCTCCAATTTCCCAGCTATTAGCTTCTGGCTACTAGCTTCTTGCTTCCCGGGTTTGGGAAGCGATTCATTTTCGAGCGAAACGTGCCGGTCCAAATGAGCGGCCCGCACATCCCGCAAACTCTTTTTTCGGCCTCCGCCGCCAGTTCACCCTCAATCAAGCTAGAGGCTAGAAGCTGGCAGCTGGAAGCTGTCTTTAATCCGCCACCGCGGCCACTTCAGCCGTCGGCGCTTTTTTGATCAGGTCCGCGCGCTTGATCAGCTCCACATCCAGGCAGAGCGATTGCAACTCGCGGATCAATACATTGAAGGACTCAGGCACGCCCGGCTCGATCGCCGCTTCGCCCTTGACGATGGCCTCGTAGAGCTTGGTGCGGCCATACACGTCGTCGGACTTTGCGGTAAGCAGTTCCTGCAGGATGTATGCGGCGCCATAAGCTTCGAGCGCCCACACTTCCATTTCACCGAAGCGCTGTCCGCCGAACTGCGCCTTGCCGCCCAGCGGCTGCTGCGTAATCAGCGAGTACGGACCGATCGACCGTGCGTGAATCTTGTCATCGACCAGGTGCGACAGCTTGAGCATGTAAATGTAGCCAACCGTCACCGGCTGCTCGAACTGATCGCCCGTCAGGCCGTCGAAGAGCATGGTCTTGCCAGAAGACGGCAATCCCGCCGACGCCAGCAGCGCCTTGATCTCGCTCTCCTGTGCGCCGTCGAACACCGCCGTTCCGAACCAGATGCCCTTGCTCATGCCTTGCATCACGCGGATCAGCATTTCGTCGTCCAGCTCCAGCAGTTGCCGCAGCACCGCGGTTCCGGCGAACTCCTTCTTCGCCATCTCGCGCGCATATGCAGCCTCGGAGTTGTCTTTCAGCAGCTTTGCCACTTTTTTGCCCAGCTCGTGCGCCGCCCATCCAAGGTGGGTTTCAAGAATCTGGCCCACGTTCATACGGGAAGGCACGCCCAGCGGATTCAGCACAATCTCCACCGGCGTCCCATCGGGCAGATACGGCATGTCTTCGACTGGAAGAATGCGCGAAATCACGCCCTTGTTCCCGTGACGGCCGGCCATCTTATCGCCCACGCTCAGCTTGCGCTTCATGGCCACGTACACCTTCACCAGCTTGATCACGCCTGGAGGCAGCTCGTCGCCCTTCTGCAGCTTGGCTACCTTCTCGTTCGTAATCTTGCGCAGCACCTCGATCTGCCGCGAGGTCATCTCCTCAATTTCATCGATCTGCTCGTTCACCCGCGGATCCTTGTCGTTGTAGCGGATCCTCTTCAGGTTCTTCGTCGAGATGCGCTCGATAGTGTCGCGGTCGAGAATCGTTCCCTTGGTCAGCAGGCGCTTGTTGGTGCGCTCGTCGTGCAAATCGGCCAGCACTTCCTTCGCGCCCAGAATCGCTTCCAACCGCTTCAAGCGTTCATCGGTCAGAATGCGGATCTCGTCGCCCAGGTTCTTTTCGAGCTTGGCAACATACTCGGCCTCGATCAGCTTGGCGCGCTCGTCCTTTTCCTGCCCCTTGCGGCTGAAGATGCGAACGTCCACCACCGTGCCTTCGATTCCCGGCGGGCAGGTCAATGAAGCGTCGCGAACGTCGCCGGCCTTTTCGCCGAAGATAGCGCGCAGCAGCTTCTCTTCTGGTGTCAGCTGCGTTTCGCCCTTCGGCGTCACTTTGCCCACCAGAATGTCGCCGTGCCCGATCTGAGCGCCGATGCGGATCACTCCGCTCTCGTCAAGATCGCGCAGTGCATGCTCGCTTACGTTGGGAATGTCGCGCGTGATCTCTTCCGGTCCCAGCTTCGTGTCGCGCGCCTCAATCTCGAACTCCTCGATGTGCACGCTGGTGTAGTAGTCCTCGCGCACCAGCTGTTCCGAGATCAAAATCGCGTCCTCGAAGTTGTACCCGCGCCACGGCATAAAGGCCACCAGCACATTGCGTCCCAGAGCCAGTTCGCCCTGCTCCGTGCACGGGCCATCGGCGATCACCTGCCCCTTGATCACACGGTCGCCCTGCCGGACCACCGGTTTCTGGTTGATGCAGGTGTTCTGGTTTGACCGCTTGAACTTGATGAGCTGATAAATGTCCGAACCCACCTCGCGCGAAAGCTGCATCGGATGGTGCTCGCCTTCGACGCGCACAATGATGCGCTCGGAATCGACCGAGTCCACAATGCCGTTGCGCTTGGCCAGGATCACCGCACCCGAGTCGCGCGCGGTTACGCCTTCCATGCCCGTGCCCACCAGCGGCGCTTCAGCCGCCAGCAGCGGCACACTCTGCCGTTGCATGTTCGCGCCCATCAGCGCGCGGTTGGCGTCGTCGTGCTCCAGGAACGGCACCAGCGATGCCGCCACCGATACCAGCTGCTTCGGGCTCACATCGATGTAATCCACTTCGGTCTTGTTCACCAGCACGAAGTTCCCGAGCCGGCGCGCGTTCACCAGGTCTTCCAGGATCACGCCATGATCGTCGAATTCGATGTTGGCCTGCGCGATGGTGTGCTTATCCTCTTCCCACGCGGAAAGATAAAAGCTGAAGGGAATCGAGTCGATCGGGCGCTTGCCTTCCTTCTTCAACTTGGCATTCAGGCGCGCCGCTTCATCCTTCTCAATGTGGTCGCCCACACGCAGTCCGCTCTCGCCCGCGTTCACAATCTCAACGAAGTCAAGAATCCTCGAGTCCTTCACCTTGCGGTAAGGCGACTCGATAAACCCGTACTCGTTGATGCGCGCAAAGCAACTGAGCGAACTGATCAGTCCGATGTTCGGACCTTCCGGCGTCTCGATGGGGCAGATGCGCCCGTAGTGCGTCGTGTGCACGTCCCGCACTTCGAAACCAGCGCGCTCGCGGCTCAAGCCGCCCGGCCCCAGCGCCGAAAGCCGCCGCTTATGCGTGATCTCCGACAGCGGATTGGTCTGGTCCATGAACTGGGACAGCTGCGACGAGCCGAAGAACTCACGAATCGCGGCCATCACGGGCTTGGCGTTGATCAGGTCGTGCGGCATCGCCGTGTTCAGCTCCTGATACACGCTCATCTTTTCCTTGATCGCGCGCTCCATGCGCACCAGGCCGATGCGGAACTGGTTCTCCATCAGCTCGCCAACCGCACGCACGCGGCGGTTGCCCAGGTGATCGATGTCGTCCACCATGCCGATGTTCTTGCGCAACTTCAGCAGGTAACGGATGGTCGCGTAGAAGTCCTCGGCCGTCAGAGTCCGGTGATCGAGCTGCGTCGCGTCCTGGTTCTCATACAATTTGATGTTGAACTTCAGCCTGCCCACGCGCGAGAAATCGTACTTGCGCGGATCGAAGAACATGCCCTCGAACAGCGCCGTCGCCGTATCTAGCGTCGGCGGATCACCCGGCCGCAGTTTGCGGTAGATCTCGATCAGCGCCTCTTCCGGCTTGTGCACTGAGTCGCGCTTCAACGTGTTCGAAATGATGTTGCCCACATCGTCGCGATCCGGGAAGAACACTTCGAAGCTCGCAGCGCCCGACGCCATCACCTTGTGCAGGCGATCGGCCGTCAACTCCACGTTGGCCTCGACAACCACTTCGCCGGTGTTGGTATCCACAACGTCTGCAGCCGTCAGCGCGCCGTCAAGCTCCGCCGCTTCCACTTCCACGCGCTGAATGTTCGCGCCGCGCAACGCCTTCAGCGAATGCGCGTTGATCTTGCGCCCCGCATGCGCAATCTCTTCGCCGCCGTGCTTGATGGCATGCGCGGGCTTCGCCCCCACCAGGTGCGTGCCCTTGGCCGCATCCTGCTGCACTTCCCACATCAGCTTGCCGTCATCCTTGTGAATCCGATCGACCGTGTAGAAAGTCTTCAGGATCTCTTCGTCCGAACGCAGGCCCAGCGCGCGCAGGAAGATCGTTCCCAAAAACTTGCGCTTGCGGTCGATGCGAACATAGAGCGTGTTCTTCTGGTCGTATTCGAACTCCACCCACGACCCGCGGTAAGGAATGATCTTTCCCAGGAAATAGGTCCGGTTGTTGGCAGTCTCAAAGAACACGCCTGGCGAGCGGTGCAGCTGCGAAACAATCACGCGCTCCGTGCCGTTCACAATGAACGTGCCGTTCGGAGTCATCAGCGGAATGTCGCCGAAGAAAACCTCCTGTTCCTTGATGTCGCGAATGGTCTTGTTGCCGGTCTCGGCGTCCTTGTCGTAAATCGTCAGGCGCACCGTTACCTTCAGCGGAGCCGAGAACGTCATGCCGCGCTCTTCGCACTCCTGTTGGTCGTACTTCAGTTGCAGACTCACCGGGTCGCCGCACTTGTTGCAGAAGTCCGGCGTGTTCTTGTTATAGGTGCCGCACTTCTGGCAAAGTACGTCGCTGGGCAAAAACGGATCCGTGATCACCATCGCGCCGCAATGCACGCAGGCAGTCCGCAGGTGATGCAGTCCCTTCAGGTGGCCGCACTTGCACTCCCAGTTGCCGATTGAGTAGTCGACGAAGTCAAGCTGTGAGATGCCGCGGAAATCCGTAATCGGAAATACCGAAACAAACACCGACTGCAAACCCGAGTCGTCGCGCTCATTCGGCAGCTTGTCCATCTGCAGGAACCGCTCGTAGCTGCGGCGCTGCACTTCAATCAGGTTAGGAATCTGGGTTGCAGTGGGAATCTTTGAAAAATCGAGCCGGCTGCGAATCGCGCGCTTCTCGTTGGGCATGTTCACTCCTGAGCCTCGTCGCTCCGGCGCTGCCACTTGAATCGCGGCTCGGCCGGCCGGACGCCTGAGTCTCGTGGGCGTCCGTTTGGTTCCGTCACTCCGAATGCATCCGAAAGTGCGTGGGAGCAGGCTTTTGTCAGCCCGTCCCTTTTGTTACCGGCATGCGGGAATCTGATTCCCACTACCGGAAAGAACCCGTGTCAGGCAGGTCCTGTGAGAGCTTTGTCAATAACGCGTGACCGATATTGCGTCCGACGGGCAGGTGCGCTAGACTGCGCACAATTGGAAGATGCAAGCACAACGGCAGAACCCGAATCTACGGGAGAAACCGTAAAGGGAAGTTGTGCGCATGTCGCTGTCAAGGCTCTGAAAATCCCCTGCTCAGCTCAACGGGTAGACACAAATAGCCCGTAAGGCGCAATGCCTCACGAGCGCAGCTTAACGCCTGTGCCCCCATCCGAATTTTCTTCCATTACCCTCGCCGATCGCAAAATCCGCATCCGCCGCGAATTGCCGCTGCCCGACCACCATCAACAGCCTTCCCGCCTGACCGTGAGAAAACCATTGACTCAATAGAACTTGAATCGAAACATCCGCCTTCAGAATCGCCGCCCTGAACCGCGGAAGCTTGCGTGACCGCCACGCCCCGCACTTTGCGCCGCCTGGCTGCCTTGCTCGCTCGAACACTGAACAAAGGCCCCGGAACGCGCACTCTTGATCATAGCGCGTCCCGGCGTCCCTTGCAAGTCTCGTGCCGTTTGCCCCAGGCTACTTCACTTCGATGGTGGCGACGCCTTCAAACTTCTTCTTGATGGCCTCGGCCTCATCCTTGGTTGCGTTCTCCTTCAGAGCCTTGGGAGCGCCGTCAACCAGGTCCTTGGCTTCCTTCAGGCCGAGCGAAGTCACTTCGCGTACCGCCTTGATGGTGTTGATCTTATTGGCGCCAGCGTCCTTCAGGATGACCTGGAACTCGGTCTTCTCCTCAGCCGCCGGTGCCGCTCCGCCTGCCGCCGCGCCGCCGGCCACCATCACCGGTGCCGCTGCTGCCGCCGAAACGCCAAGCCGCTCTTCCAACTTCTTAACCAAAGCTGCCGCTTCCAGCAGGCTCAGGCTTACGATTTGCTCTTCCAATTGCGCGATATCCGCCATTTTCCCTCTCCAATCGAAATCGTTTGAATTCGTCTTTCCCCGGCCGCCTTCTAAGCTCGAGAGTTTCCGTTGCGCCAGACGTGCGCACTCTCTCGCTTACCACGGCCAAAACCTTTTCAGTTCTCAGTTCGTAGTTCTTCGTTCGTCGTTGCCCCGGTGGGGCGTCCAACTGTGAACTAAGAACTGTGAACTCGCGCGGCTATGCCGCCGCAAACTTTTCCTTCTCCACACCCTGCCCGATCACGACGGCCAAATCGCGGCCTGTCGCATTGATCACCGTCGCCAGCCGCTGCGCCGGTGCGTTGATCAAGAACAGCAGCTTCGAGAAGATCTCTTCCTTGCCCGGCATTGTCGCCAGCGC